>SAMEA3387504__coassemble_3535_pt1 | contig 6466 bp, 9 predicted proteins | sample SAMEA3387504__metabat2_low_PE_024 | metagenome-assembled genome bin SAMEA3387504 (sample SAMEA3387504) | Felis catus | biome: Faeces | place: United Kingdom | collected 2012 | reverse complement strand
CCCACTCCTCGGGGTTACCCTTACCAGAACCCATGCGGGTCTCCGCAGGCTTCTTAGTGATGGGCTTATCCGGGAAGATGGTAATGTAGACCTTACCGCCACGCTTCATATAGCGGGTCATGGCGATACGAGCGGCCTCGATCTGACGGTTGGTGATCCAATGACGCTCGAGAGCCTGAATACCGAAATCACCAAAATGGAGCTGGGTGTTGCCCTTGGCCTGGCCCTTCATGGAGCCACGCTGCACCTTACGGTGAAGAATACGCTTAGGAGCAAGCACTACTGACCCCTCCTCTCGTTGTTACGACGACGCGGACGGGAGGTACCCTCGAGAGCCATGTTGGGAACAGGCTGGCCCGGGAGCTTCTCGCCCTGGTAGATCCAGACCTTGACGCCGCAGGACCCCATGGTGGTGCGGGCGGTGGCGGTGCCGTAGTCGATCTTGGCGCGCAGGGTGTGCAGCGGCACGCGACCCTCGCGGTACCACTCGCGACGACCCATCTCAGCGCCGCCCAGACGACCGGAGCACTGGATACGGATGCCCTTGGCGCCAGCCTTCATAGCGGACTGAACGGCCTTGCGCATGGCACGACGGAAGGCAACGCGGCCCTCGAGCTGCTCGGCTATGGACTGGGCGACGAGAGCGGCGTCGAGCTCGGGGCGCTTGACCTCGATGACGTCGACGGACAGGTTGCCCTTGGAAACGCCGGCAACCTTCTCGAGCTCGGAACGGAGACCGTCGATCTCGGAGCCCTTCTTGCCGATCACGATACCGGGACGAGCGGTGAGGATGATGACCTTCACCTTGTCGCCGGCACGCTCGATCTCCACGCGGGAGACGGCAGCGCGAGCAAGACGCTTCTCGAGGAACTTACGGATCTCGATATCGTTACCGAGGGTCTTGGCGTAGTCCTTCTCTGCGAACCAGCGGGAGCGCCAGTTCTCGGTGATGCCAAGACGGAAACCAGTGGGATAAACTTTCTGACCCATGCTTCGCTTACGCCTCCTTTCGCGGAGCGACGACAACGGTGATGTGGCTGGTGCGCTTCAGGATACGGGAAGCGGAGCCCTTGGCGCGAGGACGGATGCGCTTGAGCGTCGGGCCCTCGTCCACGTATGCGGCGGTGATGAACAGGTCATCGGCGCGCATACCGTTGTTGTTCTCGGCGTTGGCGACAGCGGAGCGGAGAACCTTCTCCACGTCCACAGCGACAGAGCGGGTGCAGAAATGCAGGATATCGAACGCCTGGGCCACGTTCTTGCCACGGATCAGGTCGATCACGAGGCGAGCCTTGCCGGGGGATACGCGCACATACTTAGCGGTGGCGCGGACCTCACGGGTGTCGGTAGACTTAGTTGCCATTTACGAAACCCCCTATTTGGCCTTGTGGCCACGGAACGTACGAGTGGGCGAGAACTCGCCCAGCTTGTGACCGACCATGGACTCGGTGACATAAACCGGAACATGCTTGCGGCCGTCGTGGACGGCGATGGTATGACCGACCATCTCGGGGAAGATGGTGGAGGCGCGAGACCAGGTCTTCACGACGTCCTTCTTGCCGGCCTCGTTCATCGCGGTGATACGCGCAAGAAGGCGAGTCTCCACGAACGGGCCCTTTTTGAGACTTCTGCTCATAAGTGCTAACTCCTAACGGGTATCGACTACTTCTTGCGACGACGGATGATGAGCTTGTTGGAAACCTTCTTCTTGTTACGCGTGCGGTAACCCTTGGAAGGAGTGCCCCACGGGGAGACGGACGGGCGACCAGAAGTGTGGTTCTTGCCCTCGCCGCCGCCATGCGGGTGGTCAACAGGGTTCATGACCGTACCACGGACCGTAGGACGAACGCCCATCTTGCGATGACGGCCGGCCTTGCCGATGACGATGTTGGAGTGCTCAGCGTTGCCGACCTCACCGATGGCGGCGCGGCAGGTAACGAGGATGCGGCGCATCTCGGAGGAAGGCATGCGAACGATCGCGTACTTGCCCTCCTTGCCCATGAGCTGGCAAGCGGTACCAGCGGAACGGGCGATAGCGGCGCCCTTGCCAGGCTGGAACTCGATCGCGTGGATGAGGGTACCCACGGGAATCTCGGACAGCGGCATGGCGTTGCCCGGTTTAATGTCGGCGCCGGCACCGGAAACGACGGTGTCGCCGACCTTGAGGCCCTTGGGGGCCAGGATGTAGCGCTTCTCGCCGTCCACGTAGTGAAGCAGGGCGATACGAGCAGAGCGGTTCGGGTCGTACTCGATGGTAGCGACCTTGGCCGGCACGCCGTCCTTATTGCGCTTGAAATCGATGACGCGGTACTGACGCTTAACGCGGCCGCCCTGATGACGCATGGTGATGCGACCGGCGTTATTACGACCAGCCTTGACCGGCAACGGCTCGAGAAGAGACTTCTCGGGCGTGGTGCAGGTGATCTCGGAGAAGTCCGCGATCGTCTGCCAGCGACGGCCGGCGCTGGTCGGCTTAAGGTGCTTTACAGCCATTCCTTATCCCTTTCATATCGGTCCGTTGGCCACTGCAAGCTGGGATGCGGATGCAGTGACACCGGATTACCACGGCTCCGGGCGTTTCCTATTTTTACGCACGGAGCACTTGAGCTTGCCTCCCCTACACGAGAGGCAAGCGTCAAGAACTAACGTAGGCGTGAATTACGCCTGGGTGCCAAAGACCTCGATGGTCTGACCCTCAGCCACGGTGACGACGGCCTTCTTCCAAGAACGGGTCTTGCCAGCGACATAGCGAACGCGCTTGGTCTTGGGCTTGACGTTCAGGGTGTTGACGCGAACAACCTTCACGCCGAAGAGTTCCTCGATAGCGTCCTTGATCTGGAACTTGTTGGCGTTCTTGGCGACCTCGAACGTGTACTTGTTCTCCTCCATGGCGGAGTAGGAACGCTCGGACACGATCGGGCGGATGATGATCTCGTGAGCGGTCATTTAGGCGAGCACCTCCCCGAAGTGAGCGGCGACGTCGGCGGGCATAATCAGCGCACCGTTGTTGATGAGGTCATAGGTGTTGGCCTCGGCGGGCGTGATGATCCACGTCTTGGGGATGTTGCGGAAGGAGAGGTAGGCGTTGATGTCATCCTCGCGAACGATGATGGTCAGACGCTTGCCCTCGAGACCCAGAGCCTTGAGCATGGCGACAGCGGCCTTGGTGGACGGCTTCTCGAAACCGTAGTCGTCCACGAGCACGAGCTCGTTGTCAGCCAGCTTCGCGGAGAGCGCAGAGCGCATAGCGAGCTTGACCTCTTTGTTGTTCATACGCTTGTAGTAGGTACGCGGCTTGGGACCGAAGACGACACCACCGTGACGCCACTGAGCAGCGCGGATGGAACCCTGGCGGGCACGACCGGTGCCCTTCTGGCGCCAAGGCTTCTTGCCGCCACCAGAGACCTCAGAGCGACCCTTGGTGGACTGGGTGCCCTGACGCCAGCAAGCCTGCTGGCACTTGACGATGTGATGCATCACGTGGATGTTCGGCTCGATGCCGTACACAGAATCGGCGAGCTCGGCCTCGGCGACCTTCTTGCCCTCTGCGTTCTTCACTTCAAACTTAGACATGTGACTGTTCTCCTTTAGGCCATGCGGATGGCGACCAGAGCGTTCTTGCCACCAGGGACAGCGCCCTTGATGAGCATGAGGTTCTGCTCGGCATCGATGCGGACAACGGAGAGGTTCTTGATGGTCACGCGGGTGTTACCCATGTGGCCAGCCATCTTCACGCCCTTGAGAACGCGGGCGGGGTAAGCGCACTGACCGATGGAACCGGGGTGACGCTGGATGTGAGAACCGTGAGACATCGGACCACGATGCTGGTTCCAGCGCTTGATGCGCCCCTGGAAGCCCTTACCCTTGGAGGTGCCGATGGCATCGACCTTGGCGACATCCTGGAAATCGGAGACGGTGACGACATCGCCAACCTTGTGCTCCTCGCCGTTCTCAACGCGAACCTCGCGCAGGAAACGGACGGGCTCGACGCCGGCCTTGGCGAAGTGACCAGCCATGGGCTTGTTCACGTGCTTGGCCTTGATCTCACCAAAACCGATCTGGACAGCGTTGTAGCCGTCGGTTGCCTCAGTTTTAACCTGCGAGACAGTGCAGGGGCCAGCCTGGATGACCGTTACGGGAACGACGTTGTCGTTCTCATCCCATACCTGGGTCATACCGATCTTGCGGCCGAGAATCATGTTGATCATCAATGATCCCAACTCTCGGTGGTCTTGGGACATTGCACCCGCCCCTTGCGGGCACCCCTAGAGGACCACATACGTAAGCGATGCACCGACTACTTGCATTGCATCGTCTGACCTGATTGCGGCAACCCACTCGCGCTCCCAGATGCTTGCGGCACAATCCTCCTAATCGGCACAGCTTGATTAGTATACACGCCTACGGGCGTCTCCATATTGTCTTCGTAATGTTTTCGCAGGTGGGGCGCAACTTGTCTACTGCTCTGCACTGACATAGTCCTCATCTACGGTAATTTTGCAAATCGCCAGCGGGTATTGCTCGACAACGAGCGCACTCAACTGCTTTTTGATCTCATCGGGTGACAGCGAGCAGCCCTCCGGACGAACGCAATCGAAAATCACGTTCGTATGCGTGGGGCCGGGTACGGTCCGCAAATCATGGATCGACATCCGGCTGTCGATCCGCTTGGCATCCTCATTGATGCGGTTGCGCATATCGCTCACGGTGGGATCGCCGGTAACGATGGGATCGTAATGCAGCGTGACGATCATGCCATCCTCGTCCTTGAAAGCCTGCTCGATGTTATCGAGCGTATCATGACTCTCCAAGGGGTCCGTTTCGGCCGCCATCTCCACGTGGGCGCTCGCAAACTGACGACCCGGACCATAATCATGAACCATGAGGTCATGCGTACCGAGCACCCCAGGGTAGCTCATAATCTTGGTGCGAATATGCTGCACCAGCTTAGGATCGGGAGCCTTGCCGAGCAGCGGATCGACAGTATCCTTTATAAGCTCGATACCGCTCCATGCAATATAGGCTCCGACGCCCAGACCGGCCCAAGCATCCAGATTGATTCCGGCCAGCTGTGCGATAACGGCCGAGATCAAAACGGCGGCGGTGGAGAGGACATCGTTTTTGGAATCCTGAGCGGTTGCGCGAAGGGTCTCCGAGTCGATGCGGTCACCGAGGGCCTGGTTGAAATGCGCCATCCACAGCTTGACAGCGATTGACAGGAGCAAAACCGCAACGAGGGCGATGGAGAAATCAACGGGCGTGGGATGGAAAATCTTATCGACCGAGGTCTTAACGAGCTCGACGCCGATCAGGAGAACCAGTGCGGCGACCACGAGTCCGGAGAGGTACTCGTAGCGCCCATGCCCATAGGGATGCTCAAGATCGGCGGGCTTGGAAGCGAGTTTGAAGCCCAAGACGCTCACAATATTGGAGGAAGCGTCGGAGAGATTGTTGAATGCATCGGCAACGATGGAAACAGAGCCAGAGATCAAACCTATGAGGCCCTTTGCAACACAAAGCAGAATATTGAGGACAATGCAGACCATACCCGCCAACGCACCCGTTCGAGAACGGTCGCGCTTCGCCAGCTTGTATATCCACTCTACCAATTTATACTCCCCCGCTAACGAATAGACGAAAAGGCCGCTGCCCGAATGGACAGCGGCCTTGAAGACAGCGTGTCGAGAAAAGCCTAGAGCTTGATCTCGATGTCGACGCCTGCGGGAAGGTCGAGACGCATGAGGGAATCGACGGTGCCGGAGGTGGGGTCGAGGATGTCGATGAGGCGCTTGTGGGTGCGCATCTCGAACTGCTCACGGGAGTCCTTGTTCACGTGCGGGGAACGCAGAACGGTGTACAGGTTGCGCTCGGTGGGCAGCGGAATGGGGCCGGAAACGCGGGCACCGGTCTTCTGAGCGGTCTCGACGATGAGCTTCGCGGACTGGTCCACGACCTCGTGATCATAGCCCTTGAGGCGGATCCTGATCTTCTGGTTAGACAACGTAACCTCCAAATGAAGTGCGGGGCGCGCAGCACCCCGCGCGAACTATCTACAGACGAGCAACTTAGGCGTTGGTGCCGTTCTTGCTCATGACCTCGTCCTGGACGGACTTGGGTGCGGGCTCGTAGGAGTCGAACTGCATGGTGTAGGATGCACGACCCTGAGTCTGCGAACGGAGGTCGGTTGCATAACCGAACATCTCGCCCAGCGGCACCTTGGCGCGGATGGTCTTGTTGCCACCGCGGTCGTCCATGCCCTCGATCTTGCCGCGACGGCCGGACAGGTTGCCCATAACGTCGCCCATGTACTGCTCGGGGGTCTCGACCTCAACGGCCATCATCGGCTCGAGCAGGATGGGATCGGACTTCTTGAGGGCGTCCTTGATAGCCATGGAACCGGCGATCTTGAATGCAGCCTCGGAGGAGTCGACCTCGTGGTAGGAACCGTCGAACAGGGTGACCTTGA
>SAMEA3387504__coassemble_2788_pt1 | contig 8942 bp, 10 predicted proteins | sample SAMEA3387504__metabat2_low_PE_024 | metagenome-assembled genome bin SAMEA3387504 (sample SAMEA3387504) | Felis catus | biome: Faeces | place: United Kingdom | collected 2012 | reverse complement strand
CTCCTAAGCGTATTCTTCACCGTAAGGTGCAGCGTGGCTCCATGAAGGGCCAGGCTAAGGGCAACACCGAGCTCCATTTCGGCGAGTTCGGTCTGCAGGCTCTTGATCGTCACTGGATCACCAACCGTCAGATCGAGGCCGCTCGTATCGCCATGACCCGTTACATGAAGCGTGGCGGCCGCGTCTACATCACCATCTTCCCGGACAAGCCCATCACCAAGAAGCCGGCTGAGACCCGCATGGGTTCCGGTAAGGGTAACCCGGAGGAGTGGGTAGCCGTCGTCAAGCCGGGCCGTATCATGTTCGAGATCTCCGGCGTGTCCGAGGAGATCGCTCGTGAGGCCCTGCGTCTTGCTCAGCATAAGCTGCCCATCAAGACCAAGATCGTGACCCGCGCTACCCAGGACGGGGAGGATAAGTAATGAAGCCCGCAGAGATTCGTGAGCTTTCCGACGAGGCCTTGGCTGAGAAGCTGAAGGAGTGCCGCGCCGAGCTCTTTAACCTTCGTTTCCAGATGGCTACCAGCCAGCTGGACAACACCGCTCGCGTTAAGACCGTGAAGAAGGATATCGCTCGTATCCTCACGGAGCAGCGTGCCCGTCAGATCGCAGCGGAGAAGTCCGCTGCCACCGAGTAGTTGTAGGAGTAGATAATGGCTGAAGCAACTGAGCGCAACGCGCGCAAGGTCCGCCAGGGCGTCGTTACCTCCATCATGGGCAACAAGAGCATTGTTGTAACCACCACGGAGCGCAAGCGTCACCCCAAGTACGGCAAGATGATGACCAGCACCAAGAAGTTCCACGCTCATGACGAGAACAACGAGGCTGGCGTCGGCGATACCGTTCGCATCATGGAGACCCGCCCGCTGTCCGCTACGAAGCGTTGGCGTCTCGTCCAGATCGTTGAGCGCGCCAAGTAAGCTCTTCGACGTGTAAATGTTCCGGGAATGTGCGCCTGTCAGGTCGCCCGGCGTCCATTAAGGACGGCGCACCTCTTCCCGGTTGAGGTTCGGAAAGGTTCCAACCATGATTCAAATGCAAACCATGCTCACGGTTGCCGACAACTCCGGTGCGCGCAAGGTTCGCTGCATCAAGGTGCTCGGCGGCTCCAAGCGCCGTTACGCCGGCATCGGCGACGTCATCATGGCCGCTGTCCAGGAGGCAACTCCTGGCGCGAACGTCAAGAAGAAGGACGTTGTTCGTTGCGTTGTCGTACGCACCGTGAAGGAGGTCCGTCGCAAGGACGGTTCCTACATCCGCTTCGATGACAACGCCTGCGTTGTCATCAACAACGACGGTTCGCCCGTCGGCACCCGTATCTTCGGGCCCGTCGCTCGCGAGCTTCGTGACCGCAAGTACATGAAGATCGTCTCGCTCGCACCCGAGACCCTGTAGTTGGGAGAGACCACTATGTCTATGTCCATCAAGAAGGGCGACAAGGTCGAGGTCCTCTCCGGCAAGGATCGCGGCAAGCAGGGCGTTGTCCTGCGCGCCATGCCCAAGGAGGGCAAGGTCGTTGTCGAGGGCGTTGCCATCGTCAAGAAGGCCGTTAAGCCGAACCCGCAGAATCAGCAGGGCGGCATCGTGTCTCAGGAGGCCGCAATCGATGCCTCCAACGTCAACCTCGTTTGCCCGGCTTGCGGCAAGCGCACCCGCGTTGGCCATGAGGCCGGCGAGCTCGACGGCAAGAAGACCAAGCTTCGCATCTGCAAGAAGTGCGGCCACAAGTTCTAAGATCTAGCATCTAGAGCGCCTTCATACCCCCTGGATTGCCTCGTGCAGTTTAGGGGGTATTTTCTTTCCATCGCCGTGACCTGGGACCTTGGGCCTGTGATCGTCCTGGACCCATGCCCTGGGGTATGGGTTCCGGTTTGTGTCCTGACTTTGGGTCCTGGCCTGTGATCCTGGGGCCTGTGGCGCATCTTGGCCCCATGTCTTGGGCAACGGCTGGGTTCGAAGGGTTTCACCCTACGAGCAAACCGCCCGCAATGCGAGTGGTCATGATGTGCCGTAGTGCGCTCCGCAATAAGTGTTTGTTTTGGGAAAGGTTTGACGCGGAAAGGCCGATGTCCAAAATTCTGGGCTCTGCTTTCCTGCGGAAACGTTGTCCAGAATTTCGTCCATTCGCCTTTTGGGCAAAAACCTTCCCCAAAACGTACACTTTCATTTCCTGAGTCCTCATTACGGCTCTGACCCCCCCTCTTGCTCGTTTTCCCTCCGGCATGGGCATCGGCTCGCGGCTCTTGTGCCACAATTGCTGCGTAGCGATTCATCATGGAAAAGGGGTACACATGGATGCTCAGACCACAGGCAATACCGCACCGCTCGATGCCGCAGCTGCGGCCAAGGCTGCATTCGCAGCAGTCGTGGGAAAGCCGTTCCCAAAGGACGTTTTTACGGCTCCTGAGCTTTCTTGGGCTGTAATTGGCTGCGGTGTCATCGCGAATCAGATGGCGCAGTCCCTCGCGTTGGCTGGGCGCAAGGTGTATGGCATCGTCAATCGCACGCGCTCAAAGGCGGAGGCGTTCGCTCGGGAATATGGCGTCGAGCGTGTGTATGATTCGGTCGAGGAGCTCTATGCGGATCCGGCCGTCGATGCGGTCTATATCACCACGCCCCACAACACCCATATCGACTACCTGTGCGGTGCGCTCGCGGCCGGAAAGCACGTGCTCTGCGAAAAGGCGATCACCCTCAACAGTGCCGAGCTTGAAGAGGCCCGCGCCATCGCCGATGAGCACGGAGTGGTTCTCATGGATGCGACCACGGTGCTGCATATGCCGCTGTATGTCGAGCTCATGCGTCGCGCGGAGGCGGGCGAGTTCGGCAGGTTGCGCTTGGCGCAGGTGAACTTTGGCAGTTGGCATAGCTACGACGACTTGAGCAACCGGTTTTGGAATCGCTCGCTCGCCGGCGGGGCGATGTTGGATATCGGCGTGTACGCGCTCTCGGTTGCGCGTCTGTTCATGGAAAGCCAGCCCACCGAGGTGGTGTCGCTCGCCAACGTCTTCAAGACGGGTGTCGACGAGGAGAGCGGCTTTGTGACCCGCAACGCCGAGGGTCAGATCGGCGTGTTCTCGCTCACCATGCACGCCAAGCAGCCCAAGCGCGCCACCCTGTGCTTTGACGACTGCTATATCGAGATCATGTCGTACCCGCGCGCGGACCGCGCGACAATCACGTGGACCGCAGACGGGCATCGCGAGGAGGTCTCCGCGGGCATCGAGGCGTATGCGCTATGCTACGAGATAGCCGACCTGGAGAAGGCGGTCGCAGGGGATGGGTCCAAGCGCGAGCTCATCGGCTACGCTTCGGATGTGATGGATATCATGACGCGTTTGCGCCGCGATTGGGGCGTCGTCTATCCCGAGGAGGAGTCTGCGGAATAACCGGACGTCGTCATCCCCGCCGGTCGAACAACGCCTCGAACCTCTTGGGGTAGGGCGCGGTGATGCGAACCCGCTCTCCGGTGAGAGGGTGCGTGAAGGCGAGTTCAGCCGCATGTAGCATGAGCTGGAAAGCGCCAGGTCCGCCATAGAGGCGATCTCCCAGGAGGGGGTGGCCGATGTGGGCCATGTGCACGCGGATCTGGTGCTTGCGCCCGGTGTGCAGGTCGACCTCGAGCAACGTCCGCTCGGGGGCGCGTTGGTCGGCGGGGGCGCAGTCGAGCGGAGTGATGACCGTCCGCGCCGACTTGCCCGTGCGGCTCACGCGCATGCGCCGGGAATCATGGCGATCGCGTCCGATGGGCGCGGTGATCTCGCGCGGGGTGCGAATCCGCCCGGATGCGATGGCGAGATAGCGCTTCTCGATGGCGCGTTCGGCGATGATGCGGTCGAAGGCCGCCTGCGTCTCCTTGCGCAATGAGAACAGCACGATTCCCGTGGTCTCGCGATCGAGGCGCTGCAGAGCTTGGACGCCGGCGATTTGCTCGGGGGAGCCGCCGCGGCGTTCGACCAGGTCGCGCACGTTTTCGGTGAGCGTGCACGACCCCGTTCCGTCGCCATGGACAATGACGCCCGCAGGCTTGTCGACGGCGATGAGATGGTCATCCTCGTATAGGATCCGGACCGCGCACACGTTCACTCGACTCCCTGGAACAGGCAGCCCGAGGAGGTTTTGGGCATGCGGCGTTCGGGCGTGCGCCCCGCAAGGGCGGCGTTGAGGGCACGCCCGGCGCGTGCAACCCAACAGGACAGCTCATCGGCATCGAGAAGCGTGCCGTCGACGAGGAAGCGCGTGACGCCGGCGCGTAGCAGCTGGGGAATCTGCGGGGTGGCATCGATCGGGGTTCCGTCGTAGAGGCGGCTGCGCCCGTCGAGCCCCGTGCGCACGGGCAGCATGCGCCCGTCGATGTTCTTGAGGCTAAAATCGTGCATGCGCAGGCGGCACGAGGCGCAATCGTGGATGCAGGCGTCCGCGACCTGCAGGACGCAGTGCTCGCTCGTCATGACGCGGGGGTGTCCGAGCACCATGAGGCCAAGCTCCATGTCCCCGCGTTGCGGCGCGATGCGTTCGATCTCGGTGAGCGTGAGCTCGGGGGAGAGCCACGCGCCTACGGCTCCGCGCGATGCAAGCGCTCGCATGCACGCAACGTTATGCGCCGGGATGCAGCTGCGCAGCTCGGCGACAGCACCCCGCTCAGACGCAAGCGCGAGCTCAGATATGGTGCCCACGGCTGCGGGGGCGCCGGGCATGAGCCAGGGATCGAGCCTTTTGTGATCGACCTCGCGCGAGACTTCGTCGAGGACCGGGATGATGCCGCGTGCGGAGCAGTCGGTAGGGGAGAGCCCTGCGGCGATGAGGTCGTCAACCGTCATGTATATGCGCGTTGCCCCGGCGTGGCGCGCGGCGGCAGCGGCGTTGCATGAGGCGACCAGCGCGCAAATTTCGCCGTTGCAGCCGAGTGTTCCCGTGCACGAGGCTTTGGCTGCAGGGGTTGTGGACGCAAGTCGATTACGCTCATTGAGTACCGCCGCCCCCGAAGCGATGCGCGTATCGGTGAGGGCCAGCGAGCCCTCGGCCACGGTGGGCGAGGAAAGCGCCTGCGATTTGTCATGCAGGAGGCCGCATCCGTCGAGTGCGTGCTCGATGCGCGTGTCGTACGGGGCGAGAATGGCTTGCTCCAGCGCCTTGCAGGCGGCCGCGCGCACCTTGTGCACGGCGGAGAAGCCCATGCCGCAGCCAGCGTCAAGCTGGATGTCGAAGGACGCCGCTTCAAACGGCGAAGATCCCATGCGGCCCACGTGCTCGATCAGGTCGTCGGCGGTGACGGCGCGGGTTTTGGCGGCCTCGACGGTGAATCCCTCGGCGCGGCCCACAAGCGAAGGATCGTCGACGCACGTCAGTTGAACGATAAACGGCTGTCCGACCCGGGCCACGACGCGTACGTCGATCGCGCGCTTGCGGGCGACGGGCCGCTTGAGCGCCGCCTCGGCTGCATCGAGCGCAGCCTGGCTGCGGATAAGGCGCACGAGGGCGCCAGCGGGCATGGGCCGTGCGGTGCGGCACTCGATGATGTCGCCCGCCTGGGCATCCTCGGGGGCGATGGCGGTGAGGAACTGATCGAACTCATCGTCGTGGCGCAGCTCGAGTAGGTCGCCCTTGCCCACCGGCTCGGAAAGATGCAGCCTCGTCCAGGCGGCACGACGGCGCTTGTCGTCGGGTTTCAGGCCCTTCGTATTGCCGAGCGGCTTGCTGCCGAGCACCTCACCCACGATCTGGCCTCGGTTGTTCGAGCGCTCATAGCTCATCATCTCATCGCCCGAACGACCCTCCTGGTACTCGCAAGTGAAATCGCGATTGAAGCAGCGTTTGAGTTGGCGGTAGCGGGCCTGGGCGGTCTCGTCTGAGATTTCGCGGCCGGCGAGGATGTCATCGAGCTGCGCGCGATAGGCGCTCACGATGGAGTGCACGTAGTCGGGCGCCTTCATGCGCCCCTCGAGCTTCAACGCGTGCGCGCCCGCATCCAGAAGGCGGGGGAGCATATCGGCGGTGCAGGTGTCGCGCGGGCATAGGGCACGCTCGCGACCCGGCTTCGACCAGGAGCGCCCCGTTTCGTCGATCAGCTCGTAAGGCAGGCGGCAGGGCTGCGCGCACATGCCGCGATTCGCCGAGCGTCCGTGTGAGGTGAAGCTGGACAGCAGGCAGATGCCCGAGTAGCAAAAGCAGATGGCACCGTGGGAGAACACCTCGAGCTCGATGTCCACGGCATTGTGGATTGCGGCGATCTCGTCGACGGAGAGCTCGCGGGAAAGCGTGACGCGGTCGGCGCCGGCCTCTTTACACCAGGCGGCGCCGCGGGCGTCGTGAATATTCGCCTGTGTCGATATATGAGTCTCCACCTCGGGCATGAGGTGGCGAATCTCAAAAAACAGGCCCCAGTCCTGGATGATGAAGGCGTCGGCACCGAGCCTCCAGCAACGGTCGACAAGAGAGAGCGCTTGCGCCATCTCCTCGTCTTTGATGGCGATGTTCACGGTGACGTACACGCGGGCGCCAGCGAGATGCGCTGCCCGGCAGGCTGTCTCGAACGCGTCGTCGGTAAAGTTATCGGCCTTGCGCCGGGCGTTGAACGACCCCATGCCGCAGTAGATGGCGTCTGCGCCGGCCGCGAGCGCCGCATAGAACGGCTTGGGCCCACCCGCGGGGGCGAGCAGCTCGGGTTTGGAGGAGGGGGAGGGATGGGAATGCATATGCAGCTCCAGACAAATGTGTAACTGCATAAGTATAAGGATGAAAACCGCCTTGTGCGAGCCGCGCGCCATTCCTCATATCCAGCGCGTCTCTTTGATGGATGGTCATCTCCGGCTCCGTCCGCCGACTCGATCCCCACGACTATCGACGCGCGTGCTTCTGGGCGGGGGCTGTGGGTTAGACTCAAACGCTAATGAATCCGGATTGCCCGTGTCGTTGCGGGCGCGCTCGAGGGGGACGTCATGATCACAAAAGACGATTGGCTTCCCGTGGGGACGGTGGTCACGCTCGAGGGCGGTTCGCGCCCCGTCATGATCGCCGGGGTCATGGCGCTCGATGGGAAGTCGGGGCGCTATTGGGACTATATCGGTGTCCCGTACCCGGAGGGGCGGACTGTCCCCGATGAGGGATACTTTTTCGACAAGCACATGATCGACAAGCTTCGCCAGCTCGGCTATCTGGACGACAAAGGAGCTGCGTTTCAGGCTTTCCTCGAGGCGAACACCGCCCCCTTCGAGCGGATGCGCTCGAAGGGGGTCGCGGAAAACGGAAAGGAGTAGCCCATGGTCGCGGGGGAAATCATCGTCGACCGCGAACAGGCCCTATCAGCCGTGGAGGGCTACTATTCAGAGGCGCGGGAGCTCAAGGCTATAAATGACTCGATCGCCGCCGTCTCTTCGGCGTTGGAAGGCGCGTGGGAGGGGCGGGCGGCTGCCAGCGCAATGGAAACGCTCGCCGAGGCGTCGTCCTATTTGGCCTCCGTTCAGGATTCCCTGCTGAGACACAGCGGTTACGTCAAGCAGGGTGCCGATACGTTTATGGACATGGATAAGGCGATTGCAGCTTCAAGCCAATCCGCAACTCCTGCGTGCGGGGAAATCTCGCGTTACATCTATTAGGAGGCGCTCGTGTTCAGGGTCGACATTGATGAGTTCTCATCAGCGGCGACGGCTGTTTCGTCCGCGGCCACGCGCGCGGGCGAATCCGTGGCGAGGGTGGGTAAGGTCAACTCGAATTTCGCGAACCTCATGTCGGGTGCGTGGATGATCGCCGAGTCCCATGCTTACGCCGACCTCGAGGTGACACTCAGGATGTTGGCCGAGGGCCTGACCGCGATGGGAGCCACGTACGCCGATGCCCTCGCGTCTCTCGAAGGCGAGCTTGCCCCCGCCCGCGACGCGCTGCTTTCCGCGGCGCTATCGACAGCGGCGTCTCCGCGTGTCATCAGGTTCGAGCCGTACCATAACGTGGCGGGCGCGTGTGATTTCGCCGACGGGTCCCTCGAGGACCTGGAGGCGGCGGTGGCCGCCGCGCGGTCGGCGCTGACCGGGCTCGAGTCCGCCGGCGGGGTGTCGGGGCCCCTGTCGGCGCTCTCGTCGCTCGCGGGGACCCAGGGCACCGCGATCGGCGAGATCCGCTCGTCGTATGTGGCCTACGAGTCCGCCGTGGACGCGTTCGAGGAGGAGTACGCCAACCGCCTCAAGCCCGGCGAGCTCGTCACGGAATTCATGAGGGAGACGGTCGCCGCGGATTTGCGCGCGCAGTACGGCGAGGCCCTCGACAGCGGGCCGTTCGCGTCCATCGATGTGTTCGGGGACGTGAGCGCCGCCCTTGCGGGCGCGACGGGCGTCGCAGGGGCGATGGACGAGAGGAACGCTGCTCTGTGGAGGTTCGCCGCAAGCTCACTGTTCGGCAAGGAGGGCAGGGGCCTGAAGCTGGCGGACAGGCAGTGGCTCGCCCGACTCGCCCTCGGGCTTTCCGATGACGTTCGCAGCGCCATACCCGAGGGACAGACGTTCTGGCAGTTCTTCAAGAAGGGCTTCGAGTCCGAGGTCACAGACTGGGTCAGGCCGAGCAAATGGGAGGAGGCGTTCGATAGTGCGAGGGGGCTCCTCGGAGATTTGGGAGAGCGCGCAAAGGCGTTTTTTAATGGGGGCGGTAAGAATCTGAGCGAAGGAGGCAACTCTTTTTCCTCGTTTCGCCGTTTTGAAGATATGGCGAAAGATGCTGATGGCGCTGTTAAAGTGCTCGGCTACGCGGGCATCGCCCTTTCCATGCTCGATACAGCTGGTCAAGCGGGTGCGGCCTTCAATTCCACTGTTGGTGACGGCTGCGACAAGGCGGCAGCGGCGGTCGTGGAGGTCGGCGAGGGCTTGGTCGAGTTCGGCACCGGCGCCGCCGTGGGTGCCGCAGTCGGCGCCATCGGCGGCCCTATCGGCGTTGCTCTTGGCGTGACGGTCGGCTGGG
>SAMEA3387504__coassemble_2620_pt1 | contig 9701 bp, 6 predicted proteins | sample SAMEA3387504__metabat2_low_PE_024 | metagenome-assembled genome bin SAMEA3387504 (sample SAMEA3387504) | Felis catus | biome: Faeces | place: United Kingdom | collected 2012 | reverse complement strand
CCTACAACAGCGCGGTTAACAGCCGCGTGCTCTACCATTGAGCTACCGAGGAATTGGTTGGTTGCTCGCTTGCAACAAGATTTATTATAGGGACTTCTCTTCTATGTGCAACAACTTTTTGAAAAAAGTTTTGTTGTAGCTAAAGTGCCTGAGCGTCAGGCTGGTAGATCAAAGCCGCCCCGCCTACATTCTCATAAACGCCGAAGGTTGCGACTGCACATCCGCCTTAATCGATCTTCGCCGCAGACGACCCCCATAGGGGCGCCAGCCAAGATAGTCGATGCCAGTTTTTGTCATATTTCGGTCTTTTAGCTTGAGCATGCAGCCCCCTCTCCTATTCAGGATACCTACAACCGTATTTAAGTATGTATAGATGCAGATCTCTGAATACGCGAATTTAAGATCAGGCTTTAAGCAGCCGTAAAGACCGAAATATGACAAAAACGTGCACCAATCAGAAGCCTCAAGCTGCCAACACATTCAGACGACAGCAAAGGCAGCCTCTTGGAGTTACGGCACTTCTATATGAAGCAATGCCGTCCACCTTGATAACAAACCCAGGCCGCACCGCCAAAAAAGGACCGCGCGTGCAAACGCGCGGTCCTTGACCAGACACTATGAAAGCTTAGCTCTCGATGTAGTCCTTGAGCTTGCTCGAACGGCTCGGATGACGCAACTTTGCCAGCGTCTTGGACTCGATCTGACGAATGCGCTCACGCGTAACGCCAAACTCACGACCAACTTCCTCAAGCGTATGCGGATGGCCATTCACCAAACCAAAACGCAGCTCGATAACCTTGCGCTCACGATCGGCCAGACCATCGAGCACCTGGGTGAGCTGCTCCTGTAGCATGGAGAAACTTGCCGCATCGGCGGGAACGACAGCCTGGGAATCCTCGATGAAGTCGCCGAGCTGGGAATCCTCTTCCTCGCCGATGGGCGTTTCCAGAGAAACCGGCTCCTGGCTGATCTTTTGGATCTCGCGCACGCGATCGGCACTCATGTCCATCTCGGCACCGATCTCCTCGGGGGTTGGGTCGCGGCCAAGATCCTGCAGCAGCTGACGCTGCACGCGAACGAGCTTGTTAATCGTCTCGACCATATGCACGGGAATACGGATGGTGCGTGCCTGATCGGCAATGGCGCGGGTGATGGCCTGACGGATCCACCACGTAGCATACGTGGAGAACTTGAAGCCCTTTTCGTAGTCGAACTTCTCGACCGCGCGAATAAGGCCAAGGTTTCCCTCCTGGATAAGGTCTAGGAACAGCATGCCACGACCAACATAGCGCTTGGCGATGGAGACGACCAGACGGAGGTTGGCCGAAATCAGAGCCTGCTTGGCGTCCAGACCAACCTGCTCGACGCGCATAAGGCGGCGCATCTCGGCGCGGGTGAGCTCGAGCTCGCCGTTCTCATGCTTCTCGAGCTTGTCGGAAGCATCGAGGCCGGCCTCGATCTTCATGGCCAGATCGACCTCTTCCGAAGCGGTGAGCAGATCGACCTTACCGATCTCCTTGAGGTACATACGGACCGGGTCGCCGGTGAGCATGACCGTGGAGGCGTCGATACCTCGTGCGCGTGCCCGGCTGCGGCTCGTACGGGCGCGCGACTTCTTCTTTGACTTGGTCGACGCCATCTCGGCATCGGCGTTCTTGGCCATCTTGAGGTCGTGATCCTCGTCGCTCTCCTCGCCGTCGAGGTCGTCCTCATCCATGGAGTCATCCATGTCGTCATGGGAGAGCTCGGAATCTTCATCCTCATCGGCGGCGATGATCTCGACTCCGCGATCGCGCAGGAATTGATAAATGGAAGTCAGCTGTGCATCGGTAACATCGACATCTTTGAGTGCAACCTGGATGTCGTCCTCAGTGACGGAACCCGACTTCGATCCAAGACTCAGAAGCTTCTCGATCGTTGCATCGAGTGCGTCGCCCGTGCTCATGTTCTTTTTTGGCACAGATTCTCCCTTCTCGGCACATAGGATTCATTACTGTACCACGCTTCTATACCCAACACCAGCGGAATCATTCACAAAGCGGTACTTAACAGGCAAATTACTCCGCCTCTGTACGGAACGGGTCGGCGACACCCTCCACGGCGCGCTCAAGCTGGCGCACGCGTACCACGTCCTGCGAGGCTTGGATGGCGAGGTTGCGACGCTCTTCAGCCGAAAGCGAGGAATCGGAACGCAGCCGCGAGCGAGCTGCCGCCATGCGACGCTTCACCGTATAGAGCTCGAGCGTATCGAGGATGAAGGTCACATTCGTCTCGGTGGGGTGCGCGCTCGTGGTGGAGATGGTGCCGGCGGAAACCAGCTGAGCGGCCTCGGGGCACACCGCACGAGCGGCGTTCATAGCGTCGGCGGCACTCGCCCCCTCAGGCGTGGCGAGCACTGCCCAGGCTATAGCCTGATCGCGCTCGTCGACCCATTCGACCTCGCAGATACGGTCGGCATATGCCCTGAAGCTATCAGGAAACGTCGTGAGCAGCGTAAGGAGCTCGCGCTCGACCCGCAATGCCCGGCGCTCCATGTCCGTGAGCACGGTGAGGCCGTCTGCCGTTCCCGCGGCCGCATTTAGGCGCGCATCGGCATCGGGCGCGTCAAAGCCCTCGTCTGCGGGTATGTAATCGTAGGGAACCTCCTCGTACGAGACCACATCCGTACCGAATGCGCCCGGGGCCTGAAGGGCCTCCCCACCCGCGCGCCGACCCTGTACCCGATCGCGTTGCTGCTGCCGACGCCTGTTGGCATCCTCGCGCTGCTGGACGTCCCTGAACACCTTGCCTGCGTTCTCCCGGATCACATCCACATCCAGCCCCAGGCGGTCGGCGATCTGCATATAGTAGCTATCGATCACGTAACTCGAGCGGAGGGGATATATCAGCTCAAGCCCCTCGCGCATCGCCCTGACGCGTCCACCGGGCGTGGACATGTCGCTTTCGGCCTCGAGCTTACCGAACACAAAGTCCATAAGCGGTTGGGAGTTGCCGATGAGGTCCCGCAGCGCATCCACCCCATGCGCATGCACGAAGTCGTCGGGGTCCATGCCGTCAGGCAGGATCACGCAGCGCAGGTCGATGTCATCGTTCTCGATAAACTGGATCGCGCGGCGAGCAGCCTTTTGTCCCGCCGCATCACCATCGAACATGTAGACGATCCTCTTGGTGAAGCGCGTGAGGGTCTTGACGTGGTTCTCGGTGAGGGCGGTGCCCAGCACGGCAACGATGTTCTCGATACCGGCCTTCCAGCACGACATGGCGCTGATGTAACCTTCCACCACGATGACCTCGCCGGCGGAGATGATATGGTCCTTGGCCCAGTTGAACCCGTACAGGTTCTTGCCCTTGTGGAAAATCGAGGTCTCGGAGGTATTGAGGTACTTAGCGTTGGTCTTTTCCTTATCCAGCGCACGGCCGCCGAACGCGATGCAGCGCCCCTGCTCATCGAAGATGGGGAACATCACACGATCGAAGAACCGGTCGACCAGGCCGCCGTTGCGTCCCGAAAACGCCACGTTGGCATCGATCATCTCGCGCGGGGTGAACCCCTTTTGCGAAAGATGCGACACCAGCGTGCCATGGCCCGGGGCAAAGCCCAACATGTATTTGTTGCAGGTGGCCGCATCGAGGTCACGCTGCTTGCAGTAGTCGCGGCCGCGACCGTCTTTCCCGCGCATGAGCAGCGTATGGTAGAACGAAGCCGTCTCCTCGCATACGTCGATCAGACGGCTCCTCTTGGGGCCGCCGCGCTTGAAAGCCGGGTCATCGGCCAGCTCAATGCCGGCGCGGTCCGCCAAAAAGCGAATCGACTCGGGGAAGCTCAGGTTTTCGCGCTTCATCACATAGGTGAAGCAGTCGCCACCCTCTCCACAGCCAAAACAATGCCACACCTGGGTGGCGGGTATAACATGAAACGACGGCGTCTTCTCCCCATGGAACGGGCAGCATCCCCACAGGTCGTGGCCACGGGGCTTGAGCTCGACCGTCTCCTCCACAAGTGCGGCCAGATCGGTGGCATCGCGCACGCGGTTCTTGTCCTCGTCAGAAATCACGGTTTCGCCTCCAACTCAACCGAGCCGAACATTGCTGCAACATGATCGATATCGCGATGCACGACATCGATCAACTCATCCACGGAATCAAATGTCTGCGAAGCCCTCAGGCGCGTATCGAAGGAAACGGCGACATCGCAACCGTATAGATCGCCCGAGTACCCTAGCAAGTTTGCCTCGAGATGCGCCGAGGCCGAGCTGTCGGAGAACATGGGCGGGATGCCCACGTTGATAGCCGCCGGCCACACGCGCGACCCGTAGCAGGCAAAACCGGCGTAAACGCCATCGGCAGGAAGCTGCATGGAGGCGTCGACCGCGATGTTGGCCGTAGGGAATCCCATGTCGGTGCCCTCGCCTCGCCCGTGCTCAACGCGTCCGCGGACCATCGGCCTGTGCCCGAGTTCCCGACAGGCTTCTTCCACCCCGCCCTGCGACATCCGCTCTCGGATACGCGTGGCGGAGATGGCGCGCCCGTCTTCGAGGACCAAATCGTGGCCGAACACCTCAATGCCCCGGCCGGCCCCCCATGCGCGAATAACCTCGACCGTAGAGGCCCCGCGAGCTCCGAGCCGGAAATCGCTCCCCACGTGAACCGCTCTGATATCGAGAAAGGGTGCCAGCACGCGATCGAAAAATTCCTCATGACCCATGGCCGCCACAGCCGGCGTAAAGGGGACGACCAGGACATCCATACCGGCAAGAGCAAGCGATCTCACCCGATCGTCAATCGACATGAGGGAGAGCGCCGGATGCGGAGCGACGACCGCATCGGGGTCCGGATCGAAGGTGACGGCCGCCGCGCGCAGACCGTGGGAGGCCGCGTAGGCGGAGGTAAGCCTTATCAGCTCCTGGTGCCCGCGATGAAACCCATCGAACGCGCCGATGGCCACCGCGCACGGAAGCGGCTCGACGAGATCGGGCGCGTTATCCAGGCATATGACCGAGCCGACCTGTCGACCCAACAGGAAATCCCGGGCCAGCTCCCTACCGTCCATCAATGCAGATGCGCCCCCTCGATTCCCTGCGGAAAAACATCGGTCATGCGCAGACGGCCCTCTTGCGGGACCGCGATGGCCCGCAACTCGCCGCGGTTCAACAGCGCGAAGCGCTCGATATCGTCCGGGAAGTCCATGCGCAGCAGCCTACCGCAAAGGACATCCGCCAGCTGGTCGTCGGCGATCTCGAGCGAACTGAGCCCAAGCACCTGAACGGGATCGAGGCAACGCGCGCGAGCAATCTCGACCGTAAGGTCTTCGGCCGTTAGGCACATGGAGGCGTTGACGCATCCGGACGCCGTGCGGCGCAGATCGCAAAGATGCGCGGCGCCGCCCACCGAACGGCCCAGATCGCGGGCGAGCGAACGGATGTAGGTGCCCTTGCTCACATCGAATGCCACGGTCCACACCGGCACCCCATCGAGCGTGTCGATCGCGATGAGATCGGCACCGTACACCTCGATGCTGCGCGCCGGCAGCTCGACCTCTTCGCCGCTACGCGCGAGCTTATAGGAGCGAACGCCGTTGATGGAGATCGCCGAATAGGCCGGCGGGACCTGCTCTTGGACCCCGATGAACCTCGAGAGGGCGCTGCGGGCGCAGCCCGGGTCGTAAAGATCGGCCACCGGCTTGACCGCCCTGGTGACCTCACCCTCGGCGTCATCGGTGGTCGTCTCCGATCCGAACATGATCCGGGCGACATATTGTTTGCGATCGAGCGTGATCATGCCCAGCAAGCGCGTTGCCTGCCCTATGCCCACGATCATGATGCCCGAAGCCAGGGGATCGAGCGTGCCGGCATGGCCCACCCGGCGCTCCCCCACCGCTCGTCGGACGCGGCCTACGATATCGTGCGAGGTGCAGCCCACGGGCTTATCAATGGCGAGCAGCAGATTGAGCTCGCTGGGTGTACGTCGTGCCAAACAAAAACCTCCCTGTTACGCGACCAGGTGCCACAAGCGCCCCGGGCAGCCAAGCCGCCCGGGGCGCAAATACTTCTAAAAGGAGTCTACCCAACAAGTGCCTCGAGCTCGGGCACAATCGCGGTCAACGCCTCATCGATAGAACCGTAGAACGTGAAGCCCGCGGCGGCCGCATGTCCGCCGCCATTATGCGCCGCGGCCACGCCCGAGATATCGATAGCCCCTTTTGAACGCAGATTGCCGCGCACGACACCGGGCTCGCTCTCGCGCAGGAACATGCAGAGCTCCGTGCCGCCCACTCGACGCACGATGTCCACCAGCCCGTCGCATTCGCTGGGCTTGACGCCGCACGTCTGAAGATCGGAAGCGTAGGCATAACTGAAAGCCACGCGACCCTGTGCCCTCGTACCGATGCGGCTCATCACGATGGATTCGAGCTGCAGGTACTGGATACGCTGGCTCTGGTACACCTCGAGCGCGATCCTGGCCGGCTCGGCGCCGGCATCGACAAGCATGGATGCGCACGAGAACGCGGATGCGTTTGCGTTTTGATAGGAGAAACGACCCGTGTCGGTCACCAATCCGGCCATGAGCGAGGTGGCGATCCGAGGCGTCAGCGGATACCCCGCGGTCTCGATCAGTTCGCTCACCAACACGGCGGTTGCCGCCGCCGAGGCAACGCGAACGGTCACATCGCCAAACTCGGCCTTGGTGGGATGATGGTCGATGACCACGCGGGCCCGTGCACGCTTGGCGACATCTGCAGACGCCTTAAGGCGCTCCATGGTGGGAACATCGACCGAGATGAACAAGTCGACATCGTCCTCGAACGCAGAGGCGGGCACCATCGAATCGGAGCCTTCGAGGAACCGGTAGATGCGCGGGACATCGGAATCATCGGCGAGCAGGCAGGTCACATGCTTGTCGGGGAACTGCTCGGTAAGCGAGCGCCCAAGGCCCAGGCCGGAGCCCAGGGCATCGCCGTCGGGATTGGTATGTCCCGAGATGGCGATACTCTGAGCCCCTTCGATACACTCGATCACGCCCTCCCACATATCGGGGGTGGTGCTGCGAGCGGTAACGAGCGAGGTGTTACTCATGGGCCGCCTCGATGAACGGGGCCTCGACGTCATCGGCATCGGTGGAAGCGGAATCCACCACCGGATAGCCGAACTCGTCCTTCTCGACGGCGAGGGTGGCCGGGACGTTCTCGAGCGCCTTGGTGATGCGCTCCGCCTCGTCGGTGGAGCGGTCGATCTTGAAGGCGAGCTCGGGCGTCACGCGCCAATCGAGCGTGCGGGCCAGAAGGCTGCGGATGCGGCCCTTGGCGGCATTGAGCGCCTCGAGAACCTCTTCGTAGCGGTCGCCATCGCACGATACGAAGACGCGCGCGAACGAGCGGTCCTGCGAGACCTCCACACCCGTCAGCGTGACGAGCTCAAGACGCGGGTCGCTGATCTCGAACAGCAGGATATAGCCGAGCTTCTCTCGAAGCTGCTCGCCCAGCCGACGGGTAACGGGTGTCTGTTTCACAGCTGCACCAGACTCCTTTACTCGGTACGGGCCACCTCGATGACCTTATAGGCCTCGAGGATGTCGCCCACCTTGATGTCCTGGAACTTCTCGATGCCAAGGCCGCACTCGTAACCGTTCTTGACGGTCTTGACGTCGTCCTTGAAGCGACGCATGGAACCGAAGACGCCATCGAACACGACCACGCCGTCGCGGACGACGCGCACCTTGTCGTTGCGGTCGATCTCGCCCTCGGTGACCATGCACCCGGCGATGAGGCCGGCCTTGGGAACGCGGAAGGTCTCGCGTACCTCGGCGGAACCGGTCTGAACCTCCTCCTCCGTGGGCTTGAGCATACCGATGCGCGCAGCGTCGATGTCCTCGATGGCCTTGTAGATGATGGAGTATGTCTTGATCTGGACGTTTTCCTTCTCGGCCATGTCGCGGGCCTTGGCCTGCGGGCGCACGCCGAAGCCGATGATGATGGCGTTGGAGGCGGCGGCCAGGGTGACGTCGGTCTCGGAGATGGCACCGACGGCGGAGTGGATGATGTTGATGCGGACCTCGGACTGATCCATCTTGCCGATGGAGTCGGCCAGGGCCTCGATGGTGCCCTGGGCGTCGGCCTTCACGACCAGGTTGAGCTCCTTGAGCTCGTTCTGGCTCATCTCATCGAACAGGGTCTCGAGCGTGACGTGCTTGACCTTGTTCTGCTCCTCGATGCGGGCCTTGAGGGCGCGCTGCTCGGCCAGGTCGCGAGCGTCGCGCTCGTCCTCGAACACGCGGAACTCGTCGCCGGCGGCCGGGACGGAGTTGAGGCCGAGGATCTCCACGGCGTCGGACGGCATGGCCTCGCCCTTGTTCTCACCATGCTGGTCGAGCATGGCGCGCACGCGGCCGTAGCTCATGCCGGCGACGATGGCGTCGCCCACATGCAGGGTGCCGCGGGTGACGAGCAGCGTGGCGACGGGGCCGCGGCCGCGATCGAGCTTGGCCTCGATGATGTTGCCGGACGCGAACGTATCCGGGTTGGCCTTGAGCTCGAGCACGTCGGCCTGGAGCAGGATGGTCTCGAGTAGGTCGTCGATGCCCTGGCCCTTCTTGGCCGAGACGTTGACGAACATGTTCTGGCCGCCCCACTCCTCGGGGATGATGCCGTACTCGGTAAGCATCTGGCGCACCTTGTCGGGGTTGGCCTCGGGCTTATCGCACTTGTTGACGGCGACGATGATCGGCACGTCGGCCGCCTTGGAGTGGTTGATGGCCTCGATGGTCTGCGGCATGACGCCGTCATCGGCTGCAACGACCAGCACGACGATGTCGGTGATCTTGGCGCCGCGGGCGCGCATGGCGGTAAAGGCCTCGTGGCCGGGGGTGTCGACGAAGGTGATCTGACGGCCGTTGATCTCGACCTCGGATGCACCGATGTGCTGGGTGATGCCGCCGGCCTCGCCGTCCCACACGTTGGTGTGACGGATGGCGTCCAAAAGCGAAGTCTTGCCGTGGTCGACGTGACCCATGACGGTGACCACCGGCGGGCGCGGCTTGAGGTCCTTGGGATCATCGTAGAAGGAGAAGGAGTTCTCCTCCTCCGGGCTCACCACGCGAACCTGACGGCCCAGGTCGTCGGCAACGAGCTCCACGAGGTCGTTGCTCATGGACTGAGTCATGGTGAGCGGGGTGCCCAGCAGGAACAGGCGCTTGATGATATCGTTGGCCGGCACCTCGAGAGCCTCGGCCAGCTCGGCCACGGTCACGCCCTCGGATACCTGGACGGCGTCGAGGTCCTCGGGGTTGATGCCCCTGGCCAGGGCCTCCTCGAGCTTGCGCTCCTCGGCAGCGGCCTGGGCCTGGGCCTGGCGCTTCTCCTTACGCTTCTTGCGGCGGCCGGTGGACTCGCGTGAAGCCTCCTCGACGGCGGCACGGGCCTCCTCGAGAACCTTCTCGCGGCTGTACTCCTCAGCCTCACGCGCCATGCGGCTGTAGCGATCCTCGCCATCGTGCTCGTGATCGTGAGCGGCACCCTTGCGCTTCTTGCCGCCCTTGGCCGCCTTGTCGGGCGAAGGCGGGAAATCGCCCGCCGGGACGTTGGGCACAGAGGAGCTGCGGCGGCGGCGGATGGGAGCCTCGGCGCTGCCGTGCGACTCGTTATTGTTATTGCGATTGTTGCGACGGCCGCCGCGCTCGCCGCGCTTGCCGCCGCTGCCGCTCTCCGC
>SAMEA3387504__coassemble_1501_pt1 | contig 27775 bp, 26 predicted proteins | sample SAMEA3387504__metabat2_low_PE_024 | metagenome-assembled genome bin SAMEA3387504 (sample SAMEA3387504) | Felis catus | biome: Faeces | place: United Kingdom | collected 2012 | reverse complement strand
GGCGGAGGACGCGCGAAAGGCGGCGGAGACGGCACGCGCCTCCAAGGAGTCCGAGCGAGCCTCCGCCGAATCGGACCGCGCCGAGGCCGAGGCCGCGCGCTCCACGGCTGAGCAGGGCCGCGCCACGGCGGAGACGGCCCGCGCCGGGGCGGAGGACGCGCGCGTCGAGGCCGAGAAGGCCCGCGTGTCGGCGGAGTCCTCCCGCTCCGCCGCCGAGACGGCCCGCGCCGAGGCGGAGACCGCGCGGAAGGCGGCGCAGGCCAAGAACAACGCCGACCAGGCGCTCAACAACGAGGCGATGAAGAAGCTGAGCCCCGTCATCCTCCAGGCCGGGCAGTACGACCCCTCCACCCTCACCCCGACCGTCACGGGCGAGCCGAACCGCGTGTACTTCGTCCCCATGGTGGCGCCTGCGGCCATCGAGCTGTACGACCTCACGGCGAAGCAGGTGGAGGCGGGCAACCTCTACGTCGAGTGGATGTGGGTCGGCGGCAAGTGGGAGCAGATGGGCCAGTCCGAGATGAAGGCCAAGCCCATCACGACCGATCAGGTGGACGCGGTGTTCGCGGGAACGCACCCAACGGGCGACAGCGTGCTCAACCTCACGGGGCTGGACTACGTGCGCACGAAGGACGCCGAGCTGCTGGACGGCAAGGCAGACGCGTCGCACACGCACACGGCTGGGGACATCGCGTCCGGCACGCTCGACCCCGCACGCGTGCCGGTGCTGCCGACCGCTAAGGTTGACGGCCTCCAGGCGGCGCTCGACGGCAAGCAGCCGAGGGGCGAGTACGCCGCGTCATCCCACACGCACGCCGTGGCGGAGGTCACGGGCCTCCAGGAGGCGCTTGACGGCAAGGCGGCGGCATCCCATCGTCACGCGGCGGCGGATATCGACGGGCTGGATGCTGCCGTAGGGGGCGTGGTGGTGGTCAGGACCGACAAGGACTACCCGGACGGGTGGGAAGACCCCAACGGCTTCTACGTGACGCTGAAGGACGCGACCGACCCGCTGTACCCGGCGTACTACGCGTCCCAGGCCATCGTCTTGTTCCGGAGCGGCCTCGCCATGTGGAAGAACGGAAGAATCTCCAAATCGGGCGCCATCTTCTTATCCGGGCCGGTCAGAGGCTGCACCGCGAGGTTCACGTGCTCCGGCAGCGGGTCGTCGGGCAACGGCGGGATGCTCAATGTGCACGACGGCGGTTTGCTCTTCAAATACAGTTCATGCTACGAGGCGACGATCGACACGATGACCATCGACGGGTGGGACTATAAAAACGTCCCCCTGACAGACACCGAATCCGGCCCCCTCGGATTCTTCGTTGAGAAGAGTTCTTTCCCGCAGGACTGGTGGGCCATGACGTTAGCGTTGACCTCATTGTCAACCGGCAGTGAACCCGGTGTAACCAGTCTGGCGACGTGGCAAACGGAAAGCGGCGTGTACGGCGTCTGCTACGGCAACCGTGGCGATTTGGCCCGACCATGGGATGTCAAATCACGGTTAAGCGTTAGATTCGTTAGGGAACGTTAGCGCAAACCGAACATATCTTTTCAACGAGGGGGCATCCGCGCGGGTGCCCCCTTTCCATGCCGTGGGAGGGAGGTGACCGAATGGAGCAGCCGCCCGAGACGACCGAGACCCGCGTCACGCTGCTGGAGTCGCGCGCCGACAAGCTGGAGCAACGCGTGACAGCGCACGGCAAGGAGATAGACGCCAACGCCGCCCAGCTCCACGAGCTGAGCATACGGGCGCACTACCGCGACGAGTCCATGGGCGAGCTGAAGGCCATGAGCAAGGCCACGGCGGACGCCCTGGACAAGCTGCGGCAGGACTTCGGGGACGAGCGCGCGGAGAACCGCAACCGCTTCGACCAGCGGGACGCGGACAGCTTCAAGCAGATAAAGGGCTACATCGCAAGCGCGATAGTGGCCGCGCTCGCGGGCTTCGTGCTCGCGAGGATGGGACTCGGATAGGAGGAAATACATGAACATCAACTGGCGAATCCGCCTCAAGAACCCCGTCTTCTGGACGGGCCTCATCGGCGTGCTCGGCACATTCGCCGTGGGCATCGCCCAGCTGTTCGGAATCGACCTGGCGCAGGAGGCGGGGGAGTGGACCAGCGCGCTCAGCGCGCTCGTGACCGCCGTGTTCGGCGTGCTGGCGCTTGTCGGCGTCACCGCCGACCCGACCACGTCCGGCATCGGCGACAGCGTCGCCGCCCTCGGGCGCAGCGAGGTCAAGCCGAACGCAAGCAAGCGGATGAAGGAGGAATAGGCATGGATCTCTACGTAATCGCGGGCCACGGCGCCGGGGACCCCGGCGCGTGCGCCAACAACGCCACCGAGGCCGAGCGCGTCCGCGCCCTGGCGCATCGGATCAAGGAGCTCGGCGGCGGGCGCGTCACGCTCCACGACACGAACGACAACGCCTACGCGTCCGGGGCGCTGAACCGCATCAGCGTCCCCAAGGGCACGGGCGTCATCGAGCTGCACATGGACAGCGCCGGGGCGGGCGCCCGGGGCGCGCACGTCATCATCAAGGCCGGGTTCAAGCCCGATGCCGTGGACAACGCGCTCGCGGAGAAGCTCTGCGCGATCCTGCCGGGCCGCTCTCAGCGCATCGTGGGCCGCTCGGACCTGGCGAACCCCAACCGCGCGGCCAGGCGCGGCATCAACTACCGCCTGGTCGAGGTGGGCTTCATCACGAGCTCGACGGACCTGGGCATCTTCAACGGGCGCATAGACGAGATCGCCCGCGCCGTCCTGGACGCGTTCGGCGTGCAGGCGGGTCAGGCCCCTGCGCCGCAGCTCGCGCCGCAGCCCGCGCCGAAGCCGACCGTGCGACAGATCGCCGTGGACGGCATCTGGGGCGCGGACACCACCCTGCGCCTGCAGGAGCACTTCGGGTGCCCGTTCAGGGACGGCAAGGTGAGCCGCCAGAACCCGCAGCACCGGGGGCGCCTCAAGGGGTGCGGCACCGGCTGGGAGTTCTCGGCGCCGTGGGGCAAGGCCCCCGGCTCGCAGACCGTCTCCGCCGTGCAGCGCGCGTGCGGCGTGGCGCCGGACGGCTTCATCGGCCCCGACACCATCAACGCGCTCATACGCCATTTCAAGGCGGAATCCGGCGCGAAGGTGGAGGACGGCAAGCTGGACGCCAGCTCGCCGACCATCAAGGCCATGCAGCGCGCCCTCAACGAAGGGCGATTCTGATTCATTTACGACCTGAATCTATACAACATCAAGCCCCCAACTGGTATCTGTTTAGGTACCAGTTGGGGGCTATTTTTTGTTTGAAAATTTATCCCGCGCGTGTCCCAATGTATCGGAAAATAGGCGTTTACAAGGATTTGAGAAATGAATAATCGCATGTCAAGGCACTAGCGAAATTATCTGAACGCTGTTCATCAAATACGATTCATCTCGCTTAGCGTGTTGTTGTACCAGTTGTACCAGTTGGGCGGGCAGTACTTCTTGGCGGCGGCGACCGTGAGGGTGTAGCCGTAGCCGCGTGCCAGGCCTGCAACGTGTGCGTCGATGGCTTCCTCCCAGCTTCCCCACGAGGCGTTGCCCCAGCCCCAAGCATTATGCGACTTGAAGCAGTGGCGTCCCTTGGAGCTCTCCGTGTTGGAGATGGCAGGGGACCAGCGCGGGTCCACGCCGTATTTCCACGCGGCGTTGGCGAACGTTGCGCCTTGGCCCGCAAGAGGGGAGCCCGCTAGGTAAGCATCGATGCGGCTCGTCCATTCGCTCACGAACGTCTGCTGATCGACATTCCAATTGACTGCACCGGGATTGGCCGGGGCGGCAGGGGCGGACTGCATACCGCCTTCGGTTCCCGCCTGGACCGTGTGGTCGCGGAGGGCCTCCTGGGCAAGGGCTTCCGCCTCGGCCTGGAGTTCGCGCTCGGCCTGCTGCTGTGCCGCCTCACGGAGCCTTTGGGCCTGGGCGAGTGCGTCTACTGCTTTGGCCTTTTCCGCCTCGGCCTGTGCTCTTGCGGCTGCAAGCTCGGCCTTCTCGGATTCGAGCTGGCTTTGAAGCTCGTTGAGCTCCTCGACGGCATCCGTATTGGCGTTCTGCACCTGTCCCATGTATTTCACGGTGGTGACCAGGTCGTCGAGGGACTTGGTGTTGAGCACGAAGCTCATGAGCGAGTTGGCGTTCTTCTTGTACTTATACATGTCGCGCATGGCACGGCTTGCCTTGTCCTGAACGTCGGGGAGTTTCGACTCGAGCTCGCTGATCCGTGCCTCGTTCTCGTCCTGCTGCTTTTGGAGCGCGGCGAGATTGCTGTTGGCGGAATCGAGTGCGCTTGCACTCGATTCGATTGACTTCTGCGTCTCGGTGAGGGCCGCTTCGGTCTCATTGGAGATGGCAAACGCGGGGGCGGGGAGAAGGGTTCCCGCAACCAGGGCGGTTGCTACGCTTGCGCCGACGATCATGCGTACGGCACGGCCCCTGCGCGATGTGAGGTGTGTATCGGAATGAGCTTCCATGTACATCCTTGCCTAACTGTCTCAATCTTTCCAAACGTATTGTACTACCACCCTCTACCTCAACTTGAACCTTAGACATTCTTTAAGGTTCAAGTTGAAGGTTGAACATGGCGACTACCAGCGTGTTTCTTGAAATATGAAGCTGTTTTGTAGTTTCAAGTTCAGCTTTAAGGTGAGAGTTCGTCTTTGCGGCGTGAGCGGTTGATAGTCGTTGCAATGATTAAAAGCGCAGGTGAGCGAGTTGGAAAATGTTCGCGGCGCGCGTGAAAAATCTCCCATGGCATCAGTTGGTTGAGGTCACCGTGATACGATTGGATCGTGTAATTGGTTGTGATGGTGGCACGGGATGTGCTGCGGCATTCAAGTGGGGTGCCGCGAGGAGAATCGGGGTGGAAGTCCCCGGCTATGCCAGTAACCGTAATTCGCGCCGCCGTATGGCGGGTGCGATAAGTCGGATCGCCTCCCATCAAGGCGCGTGAGCGCGGACCCTGGAGGAAGGAAATCATCGTGATCGAAATGTGTCGTACGCGCTTCTCGAATGAGGGGGGCGTCGGGTCGTTGTGTCTTCGTGTGAAACGCGCTGCCGTCCGCTGTGGTGTCGCGCTGCTGAGCGCCACCCTTATATTCCAGGGCGTTCCCGCCGTGGCAGGGGCTCAGGACGCTCCGACGGCGCCTATCGAAGCCGGACGGGCGACCGAGGTCTGCACCCCGAGTTCCCAGGAGGCGGCTGAGTCCGCTGCGCCTGAATCCGCTGCGCTTGAAAGCCCCGCTCCGCCTTCGCAAACGGATCCTATCACCGCGCCCCGGGCCCCGGAGCAGGTTACGGTTACCGCGAGCGTCATCGGCCTGTCTGAGCCGGCGGATGACGGATCTTGTTCTTTTGAAAACTGGATCGCCCCCACAAAGATCGATGCTGAGGCCGGGCAGGGCGCAACCGCATGGGACATCATCAAGCCCCTGCTGGACAGCGCCGGCTACACCTATGCCTACGCCAATGGATTTTTGAGTTCAATCACAACGCCGGAAGGGCGTGAGCTTGCCGGCAAGCCCGTTTCGGGGGACATCTGGTCGTTCTGGGAGTTTTTCGTTAACGGCGAAAGCTCGATGGTCGGCATGGGCGACTATCGGGTTGCCGATGGCGACTCCATTTCCCTGCGCTTCAGCAATCCCGTGGTCAAGCCGGCTCCCGAGGCCCATGTGGAGGTTGTCCCCAACGCCCCGCATCCCAACCTTGAGGCGCAGTGGGATGGTTACGCCGATGGAGGCAAGGGCTCGGTGACGACCGCGCCTACGCCGCAGGAGGGCGCCCAGCAGGCGTGGGAGACGGGGTTTTTGACTCCCGAGGAGGTTGCCCAGGGGGCGAGCCTGTCTCAGTCCGATGCGCTCATGATCGACGGCAAGCTCTATGTTGTGACCGGAAGCGCCGTGTACAGCACCACCCCTCCCTGGTCGGCTACCAAGAGCCTTGCCATGCTGCGGGTGATCGATGCCGCAACGGGTAGGGAGGAGCGTCGCGTCCAGCTGTCGGCCCCCATCGATTCGACCTGTCGTCCGGTCTACGCGGACGGTATCATCGTCGTTCCCCTGTCCGGTGGCGCCGTGCAGGCCCTGTCGGCTGCGTCCCTGCAGACGCTTTGGGTGGTTCCGGCGTCCGGGCAGGGGCAGTCGCTCAACAGCCTCGCGATCCAGGACGGGGCGGTGTACGTAACGTATTTCGATGATCTCGATGCGAACAGTGTCGCGAGTTCCGGTAGGACCGTCCGTTACGATCTGCTGTCGGGTACCCGACTCGGTGCAATCGAAAACGCTCATTCCGGCTCGTACTGGACGGGCGGCATCGCGGTCGGCGACGTATTCCTCATCGGTGACGACGCGGGCATCGTCCATGTGTATGCAGCGGATCTTTCGCGCGAGATCTCTTCGCTCAAGGTGAGCAACGAGCCTCTTCGTGCGGCGTTGGTTCCCTATCGTGGTTTCGTGCTGGCCGTTTCGCGCGATGGCGTGCTGCATAAGCTGTCCATGTCCAACCACCAGCTCCGTGAGCTCGGCTCCGTTTCTTTCGCAGCCTATTCGACTTCCACGCCCACGGTGTCTGGTGGTCGTGCCTACGTTGGAGGCAGCGGGTCCGATTTCTCCTCCCGTCTGGCGATCATCGACCTGGCCTCCATGACGGTTGAGCGGGTTGTCAATGCGGTGGACGGGAGCCCCATGATGGCCGGCGGCATCGTGTGCACCCCGTTGGTGTCCGTCCAGCAGAGCGGCACCTATGTCTATTTCACCATCAATGGAGCCGAGGGCGACTACCCAAAGTACACTGCGGGCGGCGGCATCTATGTTTATCGCCTGGGCGATGAGGATGCCCATGTGCTGTTCGAGCCGGAAGCCGGTCTCAAAAACTATTGCATGGCATCCATTCTGTGCGATCCGGACGGCAACCTGTATTACTTCAACGATTCGGGTCATCTCTTTAAGGTTTGCGGCTCCACGGCAATCCCCGTCGACCCCGATCAGATCGACCTCATTCCGCTGCGGCCTGCGCTGTCCGTGCAAACGACGTCGGATCCGGCTAACGCTTCGTCCGGCAATGGTGGGGCACGGCGCGTGGCTTCCGCGGCTCCCCAATCGGAGCCGGAGCTTGCCAAGGCCCAAGAGACTGTGGATGAGCCCGAAGACGAGTCGGATTCCAAGAACGAACCCTCGCATCGCCGTGAGCGGGCGGGGGAATCGACTGCTTCTGTCAACCCGTTCGCCATCGTTGGAATCGCCGCCGCGGCGGTTCTTCTGGTCGCCGCCTTTCTCGTTCTGTTCAAGGGTGCGAAGGGGCGTCGATAATGGCTGATGATACAGATCGCAGCCGGCTCGAGCCGAAGGATTTCGTTCGCCTGGATGGCTCCGAGGAGCCGAAAGGTCGCCAGCATCCTTCCCGCGCGCGTGTGGTGATTGTGGCGGCGCTCGTCGCATGCTCCGTCCTGATGTTCACGGTGAGCTTGGGATTTGTGCATCCCGATGAGTCGGGTGGCTGGTCGATCGCATGGCTTTTCCCGGATCACGATCCCTTGCAGACCGTCGAGAGCGGAAGCGCGGTTGCGTCCGATCGGCCTTCTGAGCAAACGCCCGATGGCGCTGGATCGGGGGAGGAGCCTGTTGCCGTCGATTCTGCTTCCGATGGCACCGGCTTGGATAAGCCGCAGGCCGCCGCAGATGATTCCGGGGCGGTGGCCGTTCAGCCTGCGCCCGGAGCTGCGCCCCAGGCCCATAAGGAAGAAACGCCTTCGGAAGCTCCCCCCGAGCCCGTTCCCGAACAGGCTCCTGCCCAGCCGCAGGCCATCACGGTGAATGTGTCCGTCAGTTCGGATGCCGTCGGCGGACCTGTTGCGTCTTCGGGATCGTGTACATTGTCCATCGGTGCCACGCCTTACGATGCTCTGCGGGCCCTGGGGCTTTCGGTCTCGTCGCGTACTTCACCTTTCGGTGTGTATGTGTCTGCCATTGGGGGCCTTGCGGAGAAGGACCATGGACCCAAGAGCGGTTGGATGTATGCCGTGAACGGTGTGAGCCCCAACACATCTTGTAGCTCGTATAAGCTCCAAGACGGCGATACGGTCAGCTGGTATTATGTGAAGTAAAAAAGGCCCTCGACGCGGTTTGGCGTCGAGGGCCTTTCAATCTCCGGGATCGATGTTACGCTTCGCCGGCATCGAGGAACTTGCGGCGCGAGAAGTAGTTGTACCAGGTTACGAAGAACGTGGAGATGAGTTTCATGGCCATGGTGCCGATGTTGAGCAGGCTGACTCCGATGAACATATACAGATCGTTGAGCCCGAGCCCGATGGCCGACAGCACGGCAAAGATCGTGAATTCCTTCTTGCGGCTCATGCCGTCCTTGCGTACGAAGACATACTTCATGCTCAGGAAGTAATTGAATACGATGGATATCGTGAACGAGATGGTGGTGGCCAGAAGGTAGCCAACGTTGAGCACGCCCATAAGGTAGATGAGCGAGAGGTATTCGACGGCCAGGGACAGCAGGCCGACCACGGCGAACTTGAAGAACTGGCGGGTATGGGTGCGGTTTGTAACAGCGTGCACGTAATCACTTCCGACGGCGCATGGCTACAGGGTGTTAACCCTATCGACTATACGCCATTATCAAAGGAAGGTAAGCCCCTTTACCCCGACCTTACTTTTCCTTCGTATTTGGTGCATCGCCGTCGAGGAACATCTTGCGCGTCACAAAGTTGTAGACCATAACCAGGGCGGTTGCGGCGATCTTTGCAAGATTGGCCTCGAGCCCGCACCCGCTGGCGAGGGCTACCACGATGCCGTCGTTGAGCAGCAAGCCGATGATCGACAGCACGACGAAGATCGCAAACTCTCGTCTGCGGCTCATATCCTGTTTATGCGTGAATACATACCGCATGCTTGCGAGGTAGTTGAAGACGAGCGAGATGATGAAGCCGCACGTATTGCTTACGAGGATGCTGAGTCCCAGGCCGTAATGGAGCAGGTTCATGACCCCGAAGTCGATGACGGTCGCAAGTACGCCTACGACCCCGAATTTTGCCAGTTGCGCGAAAAGGTGTTTCATAGTTTGCCTTCGATTGTTTGATAACACGGGACACGATTGCAGCTATCGTTTGCGCGGAGTGTATTCAAGTGCTCATGTGCTGGTAAATTACACCCAACAGGCTATCGAAAGTGTGTGATAATTACACGCATGTATTTAAACCCACCGCAAAGGAGCACATGATGGCAGAATACGTGCTTTGCGCGGAATCGACTGCAGATTATCCGCGGTCGTATTTCGAGAAGCGTTCGATTCCCTATATAACCTATCACTACGAGCTCGACGGCGTACCGGGTATCGATGACCTCTATACATCGACCACGCCCCAGATGTTCTTTAATGCTCTCAAAGCGGGCTCGGAGTCAATAACCTCTCAGCCGAGCGCGGGCGAGTACGTTGAGTTTTGGAGACCGTTCCTTGCCAACGGCAGGGATATTCTACATGTCGTCTTGTCATCGGGCATCACCGGGGCCATCAACTCTGCGCGCGTGGCCCAAGAACAGCTGCAGCAGGAGTTTCCGGACCGCTCGATTCGCATCGTCGATTCTCTTTTGGCGAGCTCCGGGTTTGGTCTTCTGGTGGATTACCTGGCTGATCTGCGCGACGCGGGGACCCCGTTCGACACCGCGTACAAGTGGGCCGAGGAGCACAAGCTCGATATCCACGCATGGTTTTTCGTATCGGATCTCGACTGCCTCAAGCGCGGCGGGCGCGTCTCGAGCACAAGTGCCATCATCGCCACGGCGCTCAAGATCTGCCCGGTGCTCAACATGGATAACCAGGGCCGGCTTATCCCACGCAAGAAGATCCGTACGGTTCGCAAGGCCACCTCTCAATTGGCCGATATGTTCTTTGCCCACGCACAGGGTGGCACGGACTACGAGGGCAAGTGCGTGGTGTCCCACTCGAATGCGTTCGAGGAGGCCAAGAGCCTGGTTAGGATGATCGAGTCCCAGGTGGCCGCTCTTGCGGGGAAGATCGCCATCTACGATATCGGAACGGTTATCGGCTCCCATACGGGCCCGGGGACCGTTGCCCTGTTTTTCATGGGGGATCGGCGCATCGATTAGAAAACGCCGCCGCACGGATGCACGTGCGGCGGCGTTTGTCTTAGTGCGCTACTTGCGGTTGCGGAAGATCGAGAGGGGCGTGAACCCGGGGCGCCCGCGATGACGTCTGCGCGTGGTGGCGTTGGCGATGAGCTCATCGGGGATCGGAACATCGGCGCGCGCGCTTTCCATGGGGTTGACATCCGCTGCGGCCACGGGGTCCATGACGGCGGCCTCTGGCTTGACCTCAGCCTCGCGGTAGCGGCGCATCATATCGGCCTGAAGCTGCTGGGCAGACGGTGGGGTCCAGATAACGGCGTTTGCGCCGGCCTGAACCGTTTCGCGGACCGAGAGGGAGCTGCGGCCGCCCGATGCGATCAGGGGCAGGTTAGGGTACGCCTCGCGCAGTTCGCGAAGGACCGCGGGGGTATCCTTGCCTGCGGCCACGTTGAGGATCTTGGCTCCGGCCTTGACCTTGGCATGCGCTACGGTATCGCATCGAACCACCGTGGCGATGACCGGGATATCCACGATGGCGCAGATCTGCTCGATCATCTCCGGTGGCGCGGGGGAGTTCACCACGACGCCGGCTGCTCCCTGCATCTCCGATACCGCGGCGAGCTGAACCGAACGCTTGCCCGTGGTGGTCCCGCCGCCCACGCCCACGAACACCGGTGCCTCGGAGGCGGTGAGAAGGGCCTGCGTGATGGCCGGCTGTGCAGTGAACGGATAGACGGCGAAGATCGCGTCGGCGTTCGAGTTGCGAATGACTGCGACGTCGGTGGTGTAGAGCAGGGAACGGATGCGCCTGCCAAAAAGGGTGAAGCCGCCGCATTCGTCGAGCTCATCGGGGACGCGCAGGGGCGCCTTGCGCAGGCGCCCCTCGATGGGCATGGGCTCCATGGGCAGCATACCGGCCGGCGTTGCGGCCAGCGTGGGCTCGGCAAACTCATCAGCCAGCTCGACTTCGGAGAAATCGATGGAGGCCTCGATGGCCTCGGGAACCTCTGCGCTCACGTGCAGGGACTCGCACTCCAGGGCATCGTAGGCCTCGTGCAGGTCCCCGGGCTCGATATCGTGAACGGCGTGTTCGCGCTCGATGGACGGAATGGTTGCCGCGGCGCCGCCCACAAGCGGCTTATCCTGGGTTCCCATGGCCGGCGCGGGCGCAGGCTGGGCGTCGGGACGGGGATCCGGTGGCATGGCGGTGCCGTTGTTGTTGTCTTGTTCCATACGGGCTCCCTTGGGATGATGGCAAACATGGGCACATTTTACCCGCGCTGCCGCACGTTCAACCGTGTCGATTATCGCGCCGTGCGTTTTTTAATCGCTGCTACAAAGAAGCCCTCGAAATGCTCGTTGGGGGCAACGGTGAGCGTCCCGGGCAGGCTGGAGGGCAGAAGCGGGAGCGGGAAGGTCTCCTCGATGGCGCGTGGAAGAACAATGACCTTATCGAGCTGCTTCGCATCGGCGGGTTTCTCGGTCAGGATGGGCACAAGCTCGCAGTCGCGATGCCTTTTGAGCGCGGCGAGAACCTGCTGCGCGTTCTCCTCTTCCAAGATGGAACACGTGGAATACACGAGCGCTCCGCCCGCTTTGAGCACCGTGAGCCCGCGATCGAGCAGGGCGCGCTGCGATTTGGTCACCTTCTTGAGGAGCGCGGGGGTGATGCGCTTGGCCGCGCGCTCGTCGCCGGCATACGTGATGCCCGTGCCCGTGCACGGCGCATCGAGCAGGATCTGGTCGAAGCGGAAGAACTCATCGAGCTTCCGCGCATCGGTCTGCATGACGTTGATGTTCTCCGCACCCTGTTTTTCCAGGTTGTAGCGCAGCTTCTCGGCGCGCGGACCGTTGAGTTCGCATGCGGTGAAGCGGCCCTTGCCCCCTGTCAGGGCCGCCATCTGGGCGGTTTTGCCCCCCGGAGCCGCGCACATATCCAAGATGTCGAGTGCGGGCCGGGGCGAAAGGACAAGAGGGGGTAACATCGAGGAGAGGCTCTGGAGATATATCGACCCCGACTTGTATATGTCGAGGTCCCAGATGCGCCTGATATCCACGCCTCCGTCGAGCACGAAGGCATCGTGATACCACGGCACCCGGGAATAGCCGATCTTGTGGGTATCGAGCTCGGCGGCGACGGCATCCGAGTCCATCTTGAGGGTGTTCGCACGTAACGTGATGGGGCGCTTGGCCGCCTTGCGATATCCATCCAGGATGGTTTCGAGCGTATCCGGTTCATATTCGTCTGCAAGCAGGTCGTGCAGGAATGAGGGGATCTGGTTTTCCATGGTTCTCCTGATGCTGTTGGTTGGTGCACTCACCTTATCATGCATATGTCCTCAAGGGCATATCGCGCGGCCGCATGCGCATCGCTTTGGGTCATCTCGTGCAAACGAAGGCCGTGGGCCACCTGCTCGAGAGCCGTCGGCGGCACATCTGATGGGAAGCGTTTTGCAGGAGCAGCCCGACGGAGCTTCCGTGCCGCTCGACACGCCCTCGTTGAAGTTCGCCCGCGCCGCACATAAGCGAGAGCGGGGTGGTCTTTCGGCGGCCCGTCGGCGTGTTCGACTATATTACGCGTCTTGCGTGTGGATACGCCTATTTGAGTTTGGCGACATCGTCAACGATAAGGTCAAGGCAATCGGGCAGCACGCGGGCTCCGAACTGCCCCGTGTTGCTCTCGATGAGCTCGCCATCGAACTGCATGCCCAGCGAAGGGGTACAGGTGATCTTTGCTTCTTTTGCCTGGAACATCTTGAACTGCGGGCGTCCGAGGTTTTTGCCCGCGGGGTCGAAGACACCGGCAAGGAGGGTGGGGAGCAGCTGTACGGTGGCGGCCGGCTCGATCACGGCGATATCGATCATGCCGTCGTTCATGCGGCAGTCGGGGAAGAGGTTGATGTCGTTTTGGATGATGGACGTGTTTCCCACCATGCACCCGATGCCGTCGAGTTCTTCTACGTGCCCGTCGAATTCGATGGTGAAGTGGGCCACCGTGGGGAGCGGCGTGGCCAGCGCGGACAGGAAGTAGGCGACTTCTCCCATTTCCGCTTTGTTGGGCTCCGCCTTATGCATGATGTCGGCATCGAAGCCCGTACCGGCGATGATGATGAATGCGTGCCGCTTGATCTCGCCGTCCTCATCCTTCCAGAACAGCTCGCCCATGTCGGATGTGACGGTTTTGCCGCGGCGGCAGGCCTTCGCCAGCGCGGCCGGCTCGGGCGCGTTGCCGATATTGTTGAAGAAGAGGTTCGCGGTTCCGGAGGGGAATACCAGGATGGGCACGCCGGTGCCCCGCATGAGGTCGAGGACGTTCGATACCGTTCCGTCTCCGCCGGATACCACGACGCGATCGAATTCTGCGATGTCTTTCGTGGCGTCTGCGGGCTCCATGCCCTGTCCGATGAAGCGCATGACGACTTCGTCCCCGGCGGCGGTGAGCGCCTTGGTGAAATCGAAAATCTCGTCCGAACGAGGGCCTGATGCCGGATTGTGGATTATCAGACAGCGCATGAGCGGTTCCCCATTCTCGGTAAGGCGGTTATAGTACTGATTGTATTAATCCTACCCGCTTGCCCGCGGGTTCACCAGACGCCGGGTGATACATGTACATCTCCACAAACGAGGACCTGCAGGCTTTTTGCGAACGTGCCCGCTCGTTTCCCGCCGTTGCCATCGATACCGAGTTCCTGCGCGAGAGGACGTTCCACGCAAAGCTATGCCTTGTGCAGGCCGCGACCCCCGAGGAATGCGTTGTCATAGACCCGCTCGTCATCGACGACCTGCAGCCCCTTGCCGATCTTATGACCGATCGGGATACCCTCAAGGTTTTCCATGCCTGCTCCCAGGATATGGAAGTCATCTTGCATGCCCTCGGTGTGCTGCCGGCTCCGATTTTCGACACGCAGGTGGCCGCGGCCTTCCTCGGTGAGCGCGCTCAGAGCTCCTACGGCGGCATCGTTCACGCTTTTTGCGGGGTCTCCCTTCCAAAATCGGCCTCGCTTACCGATTGGTCCCGTCGTCCGCTTTCGGACGAGCAGGTTGAGTATGCCGTGGACGATGTGCGCTATCTTATCCAGGCGTACGATGTCATCAGGGATAAGCTGTATAGCCTTGGACGCATGTCATGGGTGCGCGATGAGATCCGTCCCCTGGCCGATCCGTGCCAGTATCGCACCGACCCCCGTTCGGCGTTCAAGCGCGTGAAGAGGATAAATTCCTGCACGCGTCGCCAGCTCGCCGTTGCGCGGGAGCTCGCTGCGTGGCGCGAGCGCCGGGCGGAGCAGCGCGATGTCCCGCGCAAATGGGTTATGTCCGACGAGGTCCTGCTGGCCCTGTGCAAGCGTGCGCCCAAGACCGTCGAGGAGTTCCGCGGCATCCGCGGCACCGAGCAGCTTGGCGCCCGTGACGTCGAGGCCGCGCTGACCGCGATCGCCAACGGCCGCCGTTGCCCGCAGGACAATCTTCCGTCTATCGGCAGGGCCCATCACACCATAAGTACCGAGATCGAAAGCGTCGTGGACCTTATGTACGCGCTCATCCGCCTCGTTTCCGAGCGTTCGGGCGTCGCCACCTCGATGATCATATCCCGCGACGAGCTCGCGTCCTATATCGATCATCCCGAGGGCAGTCGTCTGCGTGAGGGATGGCGCTTCGAGCTCGTCGGCTCGCTCATCGACGACCTGCTTCGCGGCGACATCGGTCTCACGGTCAAAGATCGCTCAATCGAGATTCTGTAGAACGTCCCCCCGTGCGGCCTCTCGTGCGGGGGAGATTCTTTTTTGGGTACAAATCGTCCCATGTGCAATCGTCGGAAAGGTGCGCTATGCCTTACTACTATGGATACGGTTTCGGGGTCGACCCCTCATATCTGCTGCTCGTCATCGTTTCGCTGGTGCTGGGTATGCTCACCCAGAGTTATATCAACCGTACCTACCGAACGTGGTCCCATGTTCCCTCCGGCGGGGCGACGGGAGCCGATGTCGCGCGGCGGATGCTCGATGCCAACGGCTGCCGCGGCGTCGATATCAAGCGGGTGGGTGGCCATCTGACCGATCATTACGATCCTCGCGACAACAGCCTGCACCTGTCGAGCGAAAACCTTACGGGCGGTTCGGTGGCAAGCGTGGCCGTCGCGTGCCATGAGGCGGGTCATGCCGCTCAGCGCGAGCAGGGCTACTTCATGATGCGCGTCCGCGCCGCCTTGGTGCCCGTGGTCAATTTCACGCAGAACATCTGGATGCTCGTGTTCATGTTGGGCGTCTTCATGAATGTCGCCGGCCTCACGACCCTCGCCATCGCCCTATTCGCGTTTTCGGTTATCTTCCAGCTGGTCACCCTTCCCGTTGAGATCAACGCATCGCGGCGCGCGGTCGCCTACATCGAGCAGTCCGGAATGGGCGATACCAACGTCCGCGGCGCCAAGAAGGTTCTCACCGCTGCCGCCCTCACGTATGTCGCCGCGGCCCTCACCAGCATTCTGCAGCTTCTCTATCTTCTGGGCCGTACGCGCGATGATGATTAATTTTTGTCCGGGTGCAACGCTAGGATGTATTCAAACGTGCAAGGAAGGAGTTGCTTGGTGAGTAGCTGGGATGTTACGGGCACGATGGCCGCGCCCCAGGGGTTGCGGGACGATTCCGCGCTGTCGGTCTCGCAGGCCGTGTCGCTGGCCGCAAACGCCATCGATTCCGTTCCGCAGCTGACCGTTTTGGGCGAGGTCACGGGGTTTCGCGGTCCCAACGCCCGCAGCGGGCACTGCTATTTTCAGATCAAAGATGACAGCTCGGCGGTGGATTGCATCGTCTGGAAGGGCACGTACCTCAAGCGGACGTTCGACCTGCGTGATGGCTTGCAGGTGCAGTTTACCGGCAAGTTCGATCTGTACAAGCCAACCGGTCGCATGAGCTTCAAGGCGAGTTCGTTCAGTTTGGCCGGGGAGGGGCTTCTGAGGCAGCAGGTGGCGGAGCTTGCCGAGCGGCTTCGCCGCGAGGGCCTCATGGACCCTGCCCGCAAGCGCAAGATTCCGGTGTTCTGCACACGTGTTGCGGTGGTGACCTCGCTTTCCGGCGCCGTCATCGATGACGTCAAGCGCACTTTGAGGCGCCGCAACCCCTTGGTCGAGCTTATCTGCGTGGGTGCAAAGGTGCAGGGCGAGGGGGCCGAACGCGAGCTGATTCGCGGTTTGGAGCGCGCCGCGGCAATTGCGCCCGCACCCGACTGCATCCTGCTCGTCCGCGGCGGGGGCTCCTTCGAGGACCTCATGACCTTCAACGACGAGGCCCTTGCGCGCGCCGTCGCGGAATGCCCCGTTCCTGTGGTCACGGGCATCGGGCACGAGCCCGACACATCCATTTGCGATATGGTCGGCGATCGTCGCTGCTCCACCCCTACAGCCGCGGCCGAGTCCGTGGCCCCTGCGCTTTCCGAGCTTGTGGACGCGCTCGATGGCCGGGAGCGGAGGCTTTCGGCTTCGTTCGCATCCTCGCAGGAAAAGGCGGGCACCGCCCTTGCCGCATTCTCCCAGCGCATGGAGCTTGCCATGGCCTCCCGCCTCGATCGTCTGGCGGTGCAGCTCGGCAGCTACTCGTCGCGCCCCTGTCTAAGCGATCCCACATGGATGCTCGACCGTCGTCAAAACGAGTTGGCGCAAACCGTCGACCGGTTCCAGGTCGCATGCGCCCGTTCGCTCGAGTCTTTCAAGGGGCAGTGCGCTGCGTTCGGCCCCCGTCTGGCTGGCAGCACCTCGGGCTATGCCGTCAAGCGCCATCAGCTCGAGCTCGCGCGGTCGCAGCTGTCCCACATCGGAAAGGGGATTCTCGGCGAAGGTCAATCATCGCTCGCCCGTGCAGCCGCTTCCCTCGATGCCCTGTCACCGTTAAAAGTTCTGGCGCGCGGGTATTCGATTGCATATGACGGTACCGATGCGGTGGCGACATCGGTCGGGTCCTTCGCCCCGGGCGATGCCTTGCGGGTGCGCATGGCCGACGGTGATGTTATAGGTACGGTCTCGGCTGTCGCCCCGACGCCGATTTCGAAATAGGTGCGGCTGGTCCGCAAGAAGGAGGACGTTATGTCTGATCGCAAGCCCGTGGAGGAGCTGTCGTACAAAGAGGCTTCCACCGAGCTCGAACTTATCATCAGGAGCCTGGAATCGGGGGATATGGAGCTCGAGGAATCGCTGGCGAGCTATACGCGCGGCGTTGAGCTGCTCAAGAGTCTCCGCACCCGTTTGTCCGATGCCGAGCAGAAGGTTTCGGTGCTGCTGGCGGACGTTGATGGCGAGGGCGATGTCCTCGTTCCGGCAGAGGCCGCCGACAACTCCGATACGCTCGCGTTCTAAGCAATGAAAGGCCACCCCATGTCCGACTGTATTTTCTGCAAGATCGCCAATCACGAGATTCCCGCCAGCGTGGTGTACGAAGACGACCTTGTCATCGCCTTCGACGATCTTAATCCCCAGGCTCCTGTCCACACGCTGGTCATCCCCAAGGAGCACTATCGCGACATTGCCGACGGCGTCCCGGCCCAAACCCTGGCCGCCATGACCCACGCCATCTCCGAGGTGGCCCGTATCAAGGGTCTCGATAACGGGTTCCGCGTCATCTCCAACAAGGGTGCCGCCGCAGGTCAAACCGTCATGCATTTCCACATGCACGTCCTGGGCGGCAAGGAGCTGGGCGAGGGCCTGATCTAGAAGCCGTTGGGAATGATGGGCCTTTAGGGTTATCATTCACATGTTGTCTATTGCGCGACATTATGCCGCATGTCAGAAGGAGTCCCATGAACGTACTTGTCGTCAACGCCGGCAGCTCTACGCTGAAGTACCAGCTCATCGATACCAAAACCCATAAGGTGTCCGCAAAGGGTTCTTGCGAGCGCGTCGGTTTCACGGGCGGTACGTTCACCCACACCTGCAACGGCGAGCCCAAAGTCACCGATAGCATCGAGTTCCCTGACCATAAGGTCGCTATCGAGGCCGTCCTCAACGACCTTAACGCACACGAGGTGAAGATCGATGGCATCGGTCACCGTATCGTTCAGGGCGGTTGGTATTTCGGCGATTCCTCGCTGGTCGATGACGATGTGCTCGCCAAGATTCGAGAGGTGGCCCCCCTCGCCCCGCTGCACAACAACCCCGAGGCAAACGTTATCGAGTACTGCCTCAAGCAGTACCCCGAGCTGCCCAACGTCACGGTGTACGACACCGCCTTCCATTTCAACATGCCCAAGGTGGCCAGCACCTATGCCCTGCCCAAGGATGTGTGCGATAAGCTGCACATCCGCAAGTACGGTGCCCACGGTACCAGCTACCGCTATATCGCGCAGAAGGTCGCCGAGATGAACCCCAAGGCCCACAAGGTCGTCGTGTGCCATATCGGCTCCGGTGCCTCGCTGTGCGCCATCGAGGACGGTAAGTGCATGGACACCACCATGGGTCTCACGCCGCTCGACGGCATCATGATGGGCACGCGCTGCGGCTCCATCGACCCGGCCACCGTGTGCTACCTCCAGCGCGAGGGCGGCTACACCTACGACGAGGTCGACGACATGATGAACAAGCAGTCCGGCCTCCTCGCCGTCTCCGGCAAGACCAACGATTGCCGTAACGTCGAGGAGCTCGCCGCCGGCGGTGATGAGGACGCCCAGCTCGCCTTCGACATGTTCGTGTACAAGATTGCCGCCAAGGCCGCCGAGATGGCAGCTTCCATGTGCGGCATGGACACCCTGGTGTTCACCGCGGGCATCGGCGAGCATGCCCCCGCCGTCCGCGCCGGTGTCGCCGACCGCCTCGCCTGGATGGGCGTGAAGATGGACCATGCCAAGAACGCGCTGCGTGCCGAGGGCGCCTGGTGCCTGTCCACGGCCGATTCCCCGGTGAAGATCTACGTGATTCCCACCGATGAGGAATTCATGATCGCTTCCGACGTCGAGCGTATCGTTTCGGCTACCCGTTAGTACCGCTCGCCTAATTATTGCAATCCGCCCGATGGCTTCACATCACTATCGGGCGGATTGTGTCTATGGAGGACTTCCGCCTCACTGTCAACTCGTATGAGGAGCACCATGAACGTTTTGGTCATCAACGCCGGCAGCTCGAGCCTGAAGTATCAGCTGCTCGATCCCGATACGCATGAGATCTTCGCCAAGGGCAACTGCGAGCGCATCGGTATGGACCGTGGCATCTTCGGCCACTCCGAGGGAGGGGACAAGGTGTCGTCCGATGCCCTCTTCCCCGATCATCGTCACGCTATCAGGCTCGTGCTCAAAACGATCGCCGATGCCGGCCTTGCAATCGATGCCATCGGGCACCGTATCGTGCAGGGGGGCTGGTACTTCGATGACTCGGCGCTCGTGACCGATGAGGTTATGGATAAGATCTACGAGGTGGCGCCGCTGGCACCTCTGCACAACAACGCCGAAGCCAGCGTTATCGAGTGCTGCCGCGAGCAGTTCCCCGATGTTCCCAACGTGGCGGTGTTCGACACCTCGTTCCATATGAGCATGCCCGATGTGGCTTCGACCTATGCACTCCCCAAGAAGGTCCGCGATAAGTATCACGTGCGCAAGTACGGTGCGCATGGAACAAGCCATCGATATGAGTGGATGTGCGCCAAGGAGCTTTTGGGCGAGAGCTGCCATAGGCTGCTTTCCTGCCATCTGGGTAACGGAAGCTCACTGTGTGCGATCGAGGACGGCGTGTGCCGCGATACCACGATGGGCCTCACCCCGCTCGACGGTCTCATGATGGGCACGCGCTGCGGCTCCATCGACCCGGCCACCGTGTGCTATCTCCAGCGCGAGGGCGGCTATACCTACGACGAGGTCGACGAGATGATGAACAAACAGTCCGGCCTCCTCGCAGTGTCGCAGATCTCCAGCGATGCACGCGATATCCGTGCCGGCGCCGATGCCGGCGATGAGAACTGCCTGCTTGCGTTCGATATGTTCGCCTACAAGGCCATACAGCAGGCCGCTGCCATGATAGCCTCCATGGCGGGTGTCGATACGATCACCTTCACGGCGGGCATCGGCGAGAACGATTGGTCGATTCGCCGTGCTTTCTGCCAGTGCTTCGAGTGGCTCGGCGTCCGCATCGACGATGAGCGCAACCGTCATGCCGTGGGCAACGGTCCCCAGGTTATTTCCGCCGCCGGTTCCGCGGTAACCGTTATGGTGATCCCCACCGACGAGGAGTTCATGATCGCTTTGGATGTTCAGCGCCTCGTTGCCTAGCATTTTGCCCGATGAAAAAGGCTCGCACCCTTGGGATGCGAGCCTATTTGCTTAACGAGCGCTATGAGCGGGTCTTTAGCTCATCTGCGCCTGTACGGCGGTGATGGCGACAACGCCCACGATGTCCTCGGCGGAGCACCCGCGGGACAGGTCGTTGACCGGTTTGGCGATGCCCTGGAGAATCGGGCCGTACGCTTCGGCGCCGGCGAAGCGCTGCACGAGCTTGTAGCCGATGTTGCCGGCCTCGAGATCGGGGAACACCAGGACGTTCGCCTTGCCGGCGACCGGCGAACCCGGTGCCTTGAGCTGGGCCACGGTGGGAACGATGGCCGCATCGAGCTGCAGGTCGCCATCGATGTGGAGCTCGGGAGCCTTCTCTTTGCAGAACGCAACGGCCTCCTGGACCTTCTTGGCGACCTCTCCGCCGGCGGAACCCATGGTAGAGTAGGAGAGCATGGCCACGTGCGGCTCCGCGCCGCCCATGAAGGTCTGCCAGGAATGGGCGGAGGCGATGGCGATCTCGGAGAGCTCATCGGAGGTGGGGGCGATGTTCAGGCCGCAGTCGGCGAAGATGAGTGTGCCGTCGGTGCCGAACTGCGGCGTGTCGGTGCACATGATGAAGAACGCGGAAACCAGCTTGGTGCCCGGTGCGGTTTTGAGGATCTGAAGTGCCGGACGAAGGGTGTCGGCGGTGGAGTGGCAGGCGCCGGATACCAGGCCATCGGCATCTCCCATCTTAACCATCATGGTGCCGTAGTAGGTGGCATCGTTCATCTGCGCGCGCGCCTGCTCGATGGTGACGCCCTTCTTGGCGCGGAGCTCTGCGAACTTTTGCGCGTACTCCTCGTGCTTGGGACCGTTCTTGGGATCGATGACGGTGACGCCCGGAACGTCGATCTTCTCGGGATCACCGAGAATCACCAGGTCGGCGAGGTTCTCCTCAACAATGATGCGGGCCGCGTCGATGGTGCGCTGGTCTTCGCCCTCGGGAAGGACGACCGTTTTCTTGTCTGCTTTTGCAGCGTCCTTCATGCGGTTCAGAAAATCGCTCATGGCTCTCCTCGAACTCAATGCCCATCGCGTAGCCAATGCGTGATGAGCTCATTTAGTGTTACACGAGTAATTATAGGCTCCTACCGCTATAATCACTCTGATATATTCGAGCGCAATGATCGCCTACTTATAGGAGCTGTCATGCAAGTACATTCCGGCCTTCCGCAGGACTTCAATCCCGATCTCTACGACATGATCGTTGTGGGGGCGGGTTACGCCGGCGCCGTATGCGCCCGCCGTCTTGCCGAGACCGTGGGCTTCCGTGTCGCCGTGCTGGAGCGTCGCGATCACATTGCGGGCAACGCGTACGATTATTATGACGAGGATGGCATCCTGGTCCATATGTACGGCCCCCATATCTACCATACGTTCAACGAGCGCGTGCACACGTTCCTTTCCCGCTTTACCGAGTGGACCGATTACCAGCACAAGGTGCTCGCCAACGTCCACGGCACCCTCATGCCCGTGCCCTTCAACCACACGAGCCTCAAGCTCGCATTTGGCGAGGAGCGCGGCGAGCAGCTGTACCAAAAGCTCGTCGACACCTTCGGCAAGGATAAGAAGGTCCCGATCATGGAGCTTCGCCAGAAAAACGACCCCGACCTGGCCGAGGTCGCCGATTATGTGTACGAGAACGTTTTCCTGCATTACACCATGAAGCAGTGGGGGCAGACGCCCGATGAGATCGATCCCTCGGTGACCGCCCGTGTACCGGTCTTCGTCGGCGACGACGACCGCTATTTCCCGCAGGCCCCGTTCCAGGGCATGCCTGCCGACGGTTATACCGAGCTGTTCGAGAATATGCTCGACCACGATTGCATCGATGTCTTCTGCGATGTCGATGCGCGCGACATCATCGATCTGGATGAGACCACGGTGAGCGTTTGCGGCAAGGTGTATGGGGGAGAGGTCGTCTACACCGGTCCGCTCGACGAGCTGTTCGATCTCGATCTGGGCGCCCTTCCGTACCGCACGCTCGACATGGAGTTCGAGACGCATGATATCGACCAGTTCCAGCCGGTCGGCACGGTTAACTACACGGTCTCGGAGGACTTCACGCGTATTACCGAGTTCAAGAACATGACCGGTCAGGTCGTTCCCGGCAAGACCACCATCATGAAGGAATTCTCCAAGGCCTACGAGCCCGGTAGCGGTCAGACCCCGTACTATGCCATCTTGAGCGACGAGAACCGCAAGCTTTACGAGCGCTATCTCGATCGCGTCGCCAACATCACGAACTTCCATCCCGTTGGCCGCCTCGCCGAGTATCGCTATTACGACATGGATGCCGTTACCGCCTCCGCGCTCAACCTTTCCGATGAGATTATTTCCTGCCACGCATAACAGGTGATTTAGGTATGACGACCCAAGCAACGACGACCAAGGCTCTGGACACCGGCGCCCACAAGGTGATTACGTTCGGTATTCCAAGCTACAACGCCGCTGCCGATATGGACCACTGCATCTCCTCGATTCTCGAGGGCTCCCATTGCGCCTCCGATGTCGAGATCATCATCGTGGATGACGGCTCCCAAGATGAGACGCCTCAGAAGGCGGATGATTGGGAGGCTCGCTATCCCGGCATCGTCCGTGCTGTTCATCAGGAGAACGGCGGGCATGGCATGGCTGTGCTGGCCGGTCTTCGCGAGGCCCGGGGCACCTATTATAAAGTGGTTGACTCCGATGACTGGCTGGATGCGACCGCCCTTGCGACCATGCTGCCGATTCTGCGTGGCTTTGAGGAGCGCGACACTCGGGTTGACCTTTTCATCTCAAACTATGTATACGAAAAGGTCTATGAGGGAACGCGCACCGGCATCAACTACAAGATGGCCCTTCCGCGTAAGCGGATCTTCACATGGGACGAGATCGGTCGCTTCCGCCCCGATCAGAATCTCCTGATGCATTCCCTTTGCTATCGTACGGATGTCCTGCGTTCGCATGATCTGCCCATGCCGCCGCATACATTCTATGTGGATAACATCTACGCATATGTGCCTTTGCCGCACTGCCAGACCATGTATTACGCCGATATCGACCTGTATCGATATTTCATCGGCCGCGAGGGGCAGAGCGTGAACGAGAAGACCATGATCGGCCGCCTCGATCAGCAGTACCGCATCACGCGCATCATGATGAAGGCCTACCACCTGTATGAGGACGTGAAACAGCCAAAGCTTCGTTCCTACATGATGGGCTATTTCACCATGATGATGGCCATCTGCTCCGTATTTACGAAGCTGTCCGATAAACCCGGTGTCGATCGGGACCTCAAGGAGCTTTGGGCGGAGCTCAAGGCGTATGACGAGCGGATGTATCGCCATGCCCGCCATGGACTGATCGGTTCGGGTACCAATCTGCCCGGCAAGATCGGGGAAAAGACCACGATCGGGTTGTACCATCTGGCCGGTAAGATCTTTAGGTTCAACTAAAAAGCGGAGGGCCTGAAAACCCTCCGCTTTTTACTGGCCTATAAATCCCGGAACACCATGTGATGTCGATGCGTGCCTGCAGGCCGATGCGATTGCATCCTCGAGGGCTCTTGTCGCCATCAGTCCGAGCAGGTCGAGCTGGTCGGACGGGCACTCGACTGCACCGGATGCAAGCGCGTAGATGGTATCCCCGTCGTTTGTGGTATGCGTTGGGCGGATAGTGTGCGCGTACGCGTCCGCAGCCATCTGCGAAATCTTGGTAGCTTGGGCTTTGCTGAGCTTTGCGTTGGTGACGATGCAGGAGATGGTCGTGTTGGTTCGCGAGAGCGGCATGGCGATATCGTTTGCCACGGCAAGCACCGCGTCTTCCATATCGATGATTTCCAAGCTATCCGCCGCCGCCCGCATGCCGGCAAGGGGCATGGAGGTGCGGGGGTCGATCACGTTGCCGCACGCGTTGACCGCAGCCAGGGCTCCGACCCGCAGCGCACCGAGCGCGTACGCCGATGTTCCCAGGCCGCCTTTCATCGCTCGTTCCATTCCGGCGAGCTTGCCGACGGTGGCGCCGCATCCCGCCCCATGGTTTCCCTGCAAGAGCGGCATTTGCGGGCCATCGAGAGCGTCTCGTACGGCATGGGCGCCGGCCGTGATGTCGGGACGGGCGTTCGGGTCGCCGAAGGCGAGGTCGAAGATACAGCTTGAGCACACGATGGGGACGACGGTCGGCCCCACATTGAGGCCGATGCCCCTTGCTTCAAGCTCGCGGGCGGCTCCGGAAGCCGCCTCGAGGCCGAAGGCCGAGCCGCCGCTTAAGATCACGGCATGAACCCGGTCGACTGTGTTTTCTGGTTTGAGCAGGTCTGTTTCGCGAGATGCGGGAGCTCCGCCACGCACGTCTACGCCGCCGATGGCCCCTTGCGGCGCCACGATCGCCGTGCATCCCGTTCCGCCCGCCTCATCGGTCCAGTTGCCAAAGGCGAAACCCGGTATATCGGTAAGGTCGATAGATGTAAGGTGCATGCGTGGACCTTACCTTTCATTCTGCGCTGTTTTCATGGCCTGCAGTTCCCGCTGCACATGTGCGATGGGAAGGCCCATGACGTTATAGAAATCGCCGTCGATGCAGCGCACGAGCATTCGCCCGTGCATGCCCTGAATACCGTATGCCCCTGCTTTGTCCATGGGCTCGCCGGTTGCGATGTAGGCATCTATTTCGGCATCGGTGAGCTTATAGAATGTGACTTCTGTTATATCGACGAACGAGCGGGCGATACCGTTCCTTAAAATGCATACGCCCGTGGCCACCTGATGGGTGTTTCCGGAAAGATCGGACAGCATGCGCCTCGCATCGGCTTCCGTTCCGGGTTTCCCCAAAATGGTATCACCTTGGGCAACGACGGTGTCCGCCGCGAGGATGGTCTGGTCACTGCAGTCGTATCGCGCGGCGACCGCATGGGCTTTATCGCAGGCGAGTCGCATGACCAGATCTTTTGGCGACTCGCTCGGCAGGGGCGTCTCATCGATATCGGCGGGCATGACCCGTACGTCATGGCCCGCTTCTCGCATAAGCTGGATGCGGCGCGGGGACTGTGAGGCCAGGATCATGAGCGGTCCCTACAGCTGGATGCCGGCGCGGACTTTTTCCACGGCGACATCGCCCGCGATATCATGCAGGATGGCGAGCGCAAAGGGGAGTGCCTGTCCCATGCCCGATGCGGTGATGATATTGCCGTCCACGACGACGCCGCGGTCGGCGCAGTAACAACCGGAGGGGAAGTCCTTCTCAAAGCCCGGGAAGCATGTTGCCTTATGCCCCTCGAGCACGCCGAGCTCGGCGAGGATAAACGGCGCGGCGCAGATGGCGGCGACGTGCTTGTGCGCCGCAAAGTCCCGAACGATATCGCATACCGTGCTGTTTGCCCTGAGGTTCGTTGCCCCGGGGAGCCCGCCGGGCAATACGACGTAATCGTAATCGCGCGGGTCGATCTCGGAGAGCGTGCAGTCGCATACCACGGGGATCTGCTGGGAGGAAACGACATCGCGGGTATCCATGATGGATACGAGAGTGGCGCGAATGCCGCCCCTGCGCATGACGTCGACAACGGTTAGGCATTCGATTGTCTCGAAGCCATCGGCAACGAGGACGGCTACTCCGGGCATGGTTTTTCCTCTCCATAGGGAAACAGATACGGAGCTTGTATACCCCGTATCTGCTCTATTTAACGCGCGTGAGATGCACGACCGTCTCACAATGGAATGTCTGCGGGAAGAGGTCGACCGGCGTAGCCGAGACGGGGACGAACGTCCCCTCGTCCACGAAGCGTCTCAGGTCGCGAGCCAGGGTCGCAGGGTCGCAGGACACATATGCCACATCGCGTGCGGACGTGCTCGCGATGAGCCCGATCGCCTCGGGGGCGAGGCCGGCTCGCGGAGGGGCGACCACCAGGACATCGGCGTCCTCTTCGGGGAACTCGCGCACCGCATCGCCGCCGATCGGCTCGACATTATCGAGGTGGGCGATATCCAGATTGCGCCTCAGGTCGCGGACGGCCGGTCCGTACGATTCGACCGCCGACACGTAGTCGCATCGACGGGCGAGCGGGAGGGTGAACGTCCCTGCTCCGCAATACAAATCGCAAGCGAACTCCTCGGGCTTGGGGTCGAGCGCCTCCATGACAAGATCGATGAGGATTTCCGCGGCGGCGGTGTTGACCTGGAAAAAAGAGGGGGCCGAGAGCCGCATCGTCTCCGAGCCGATTATCTCGGTCCAAGACCCCTCTCCGGCCAGGGCTTCAACTCCCGCCACGCGGCGGGCCTTCTTCTCTCCCTTGGTCATAACGCGAACGATGCTCGAGGTCTTCGTGGCGTCCTGTAGGACGCGTGAGACCTGTCCGCGCGGGAACGCGCCGGTCGGGGTCCACAGGGCGATTTCCACGGCACCCGTCCGCCGTGAGGCGCGGATACCGACCCGCTCGAGTTCAAGATCTCGGGAATTGGCCAAAAAGCCCAGTGCCCCGGCAACGGATTTGATCGCCTTGCCGTATTTCTTCTCGAAAAGCGGACATGAGTCGACCTTGACGATCTTGCTGGGATCCTTGCCGTGCATGCCGAGGCGAATCTTGCCGTTTTGCACCGAGGGCGCGAGCTCGATCTTATTGCGATAGCCCCATTCGTTTTTGGTGCGACGGATGGGCTTGACCATGTCCTCGATCTGATCGTCCGAGAACTTGCCGATGCGCTGAAGCGTGGAGCGAAGGTTTTCCTCCTTGGCGGCAAGTTGGGCGCTGTATGCCATGCCGGCCCAGGGACACCCGCCGCAAACGGCTGCGTAGGGGCAGGGTGAATCGACGCGAAGGGGGGAGGGCTCGATGACCCGCTCCGCCACGGCGCGTGCGAACGATGGTCCATCGCTCGCAAGGGAGGCTTCGACGGTATCCCCGGTGATTCCTCCCGCCACGAAGACCGCTTTGCCCTCGGGGGTGCGTGCGAGCCCGTCGGGTCCGTATGTCATGGTGTCGATGGTGAGCTGCATGGTGAACCCCTCATATAGAAGCAAGGATGCGATACGGCCGTTCGATAACAAAAAAGGCCCCGTTACCGGAGCCTGTATAATCCTGTGGTGGAGACGAAGGGGATCGAACCCTCGACCTCCTCGATGCGACCGAGGCGCTCTCCCAGCTGAGCTACGTCCCCAGGACAAATAAGAAGTTTACCAATCTTTCCAGTCAAGTCAACGCTCAATGAGAACTATTTTTGGGGAAAGGCGATAGAACAAAAAGCCGCCCCCCGCTTCACGAAAATGAACCCACCTCTCAAAGGTGGGTGCCCTCATCGTCCGTTCCAGCGTCCTTAACAAAGAAGGATACCTGTACTAAGGCCGACTGTGTGGGCTCCCTAAATAAACGCGACGGTTCACCCAGTTGCTCCGCGGGGGGCGGAACA
>SAMEA3387504__coassemble_1449_pt1 | contig 31096 bp, 27 predicted proteins | sample SAMEA3387504__metabat2_low_PE_024 | metagenome-assembled genome bin SAMEA3387504 (sample SAMEA3387504) | Felis catus | biome: Faeces | place: United Kingdom | collected 2012 | reverse complement strand
CGTAGCGGGTGGTTTAAAGCTGGCCGCTGCGCGGCCAGCAGACTAAAGTCTTGAAATAAGCGAGCCTGGAATTCTACTGAATCCCAGGCTCTCTATACTTTGAATATATCTTTTAGGTACCTTAGTATCCTAAGTTATCCCACTGTCGTGCAACCCAATCTTGAGTAATCTTCGGATTATTGGTAACCTTTGCGGTTTTAATAGCAACCTCTTCGGTCATCTCCTCAACTCTCTGTCGAGATGCCTCCGTCGCTTTAACAAATCTGTCTCTCAGCTCGTCCCCAAGACCGGTTTTCGCAATCATCACATAACCCGCTACGGCGCCAAACGCAACCGAGCCGAGAAGCAACAAAGCTCCAGTCGCCTTCTTCATGTTACTCATCAACCTCCGCGCGATCGCCCTCAACCATCGAATTCAGGATGCGAGCAAGGTCGTCTTCATCCTTGAATTCAATCTCAATCTTATTCTTTCCACGCGTAGAGCGGACCTTAACGTTCGTATTAAACATCTGACGCAGAGCGCGGGCCGCCTTCTTATATGATTGAGGCGTCACGGCACGAGGAGCCTTAGGCACATCTCCGACCGAAAACAACGGAGCAAGATTTTCAGTCGCACGAACCGATAGGCCCTCAGCAACAACTTTGTCCGCAAGCTTAATACGAGCCTCCTCGAACGGCACTGCTAAAATCGCACGAGCATGGCCAGCGGTCAATTTGCCATCAAATAGATACTGCTGGACCTGCTCGGGAAGATCAAGCAAGCGGAGGGAGTTGGTGATTGCAGAACGCGATTTAGTAACCGCTTTCGAGAGCGCCTCCTGCGTCATCCCGCTCGTCTTGATGAGCTGTCGATAACCCTTGGCCTCTTCGATGGGATTGAGGTCAGAACGCTGGAGATTCTCGATCAAAGCTATTTCAAGAACCGTCTGATCGTCAACATCTTTCACGATAACCGGAACCTTTTTCAGCCCAGCAATCTTTGATGCCTGATAACGACGTTCACCGGCAATAATCTCGTACTTCTGCCCACTCTTACGAACAAGCAGCGGTTGCAGCACACCGTGCTCCCGAATCGACTCACTCAGCTCTTCAAGTTCAGATTCGTTGAAGTGCGTACGAGGCTGATTTGGATTCGGGAAAATCTTTTCGATATCCATCTCACGGTCTGCGGCCATTGCTGCGGCATATCCAGTCTCGCTCCGGGCTTCCCCCATCAAAGAGCCAAGACCACGACCAAGTGCCGGCTTCTTCTTTGGACTAGGCACGACGAATCACCTCTTTCGCAAGGTCCATATATGCCTTTGCACCTTTGTTATTCGGAGCGTAATCAATAATGGGCATACCATATGACGGAGCCTCGGAAACCTTTACAGAACGGGGAATGCAGGTTTTAAACGCGATGTCTCCAAAGTAGTTCTGCACTTCTTCAACGACCTGATTAGAGAGCGAGGTACGAGAGTCATACATCGTCATAAGGACACCGTAGGTATCAAGCTCTTTATTGATGCGGCTTTTCACCATACGCATGGATTCAAGGAGCTTGGTGACTCCTTCCAAAGCGTAATATTCACACTGAATCGGAATTAGCACGCTATCTGCCGCAGCAAGGGCGTTGATCGTGAGCAAACCCAAAGACGGCGGACAGTCGATGAATATAAAGTCGAACTCGTCTTTTACCGGCTCAAGAAGATCCTTCAGTCGAGTCTCTCTAGCCATCGCAGAAACAAGTTCGATTTCCGCACCTGCCAATTGAATCGTTGCGGGAAGAACAAACACTTTCTCGCAATCCGTATCAAGAATGAGCTCTTCAGCAGGAACATCATTCAGCAGAGCATCATATACGCATTGGTGGAGCTGCTCTTTATCGATACCAAATCCACTTGTGCTGTTGCCCTGCGGGTCAAAGTCAACGATAAGCACCTTACGCCCCATTTTGCCCAACGCAGCAGATAGGTTGACGCAGGTTGTGGACTTTCCAACGCCACCCTTCTGATTGATAACCGCGATGGTATGCAAGGGTTTTGTACTTTTAGAGCGTTTGACGTCTCGGAAGCCCACAGCACTCTCCTTAGTTCGATTATTGCAGCCATTGTTTCACGTGAAACTACCACTATCATTATGTTTCACGTGAAACGAAGCTGCAAGGATAATCGTGTCGGGCGTCCCAAGAACGACCTAAATACCAAATGTTTATACTTAAACTATTTGATGGTCAAACAGCATTCTTTCGTATTACTAACAACTCGAACGAAAATAGAGCTTTACAGAGTGCGTTAACTATCAAATAACATGAATACAGTCGATAGCCGATTAAAGGTTGAAATACATCAAATTGAAGATCATAAGTATCGACTAACCCCTGAATTCATATTTGAATCATTGGCAACATAAGAACAGTACACTCGCATCAATAGAAACGTTCGCACTAGAAGATCAACCACCATGTGATGCTCTTTTACTTGAATTGCATTATGTTTCACGTGAAACATTAAATATCAACCAGCATCAAGGTTTAAGGATTGTCGATGATGAGCGATGCGGGCAGAATGACTCTAAGAATCGTGCAATTGCACTGAATATAAGGGCCTTTCCAGTGCGTATACGGAATGAGTGAATTGGATGATCATTTGAATACCTGAGATTCCGGTTTGATTAATCGATATCCAGTTGTACAGAACTATAGATTTGCCATCGATGCTACAGTCCAGCTTCAAAAATCAAATCCCACTCACTCAAGCCTATGAACGACAAAGCAGGCAAGCAGAATAGAATTACAACTTAATAGATATAGATATGCCAACCGAGGTCAATAAGAAATAACCCAGTGTTTCACGTGAAACACTGGGTTAAAGAGCGGCAGCATACTGCAAATAGAATTAGAAACGATTATGAAGCCAGAGGGCTTTTCTTCGCAAGGCCTACAGCCCGAGGAAGCTTGATCTTAGGCTCGTCAACTTTCTCATACAGGAAGACGGCGCGATGGCCAAGACCCTCAGGCAGTTCAAACTCATCGCAACCCACAAAATCAAGACCGCAGCGCTCGGCAACCTTGTTGCCTGCACGGCGTTCTTCATCCGTTGGGTTGGCTTTTGCCAAAACAAGATAGCCTTCATCTTCCAGGAACGGTGTGCCGTACTCAATAATCGTATTCAGCTGACCAACGGCACGGGCGAAAACGATATCGAATCCACCCCGTTCCTTAAGCGCATATGTTTCAAGACGGTCATGGACACCCTTGATGCCTTCCAACCCGAGCTTATGAATGAATGCATTGACAGCATCGACCTTCTTGCCGACCGAATCGAGAAGCACACCCTCGCAACCCGAAAGGATATGGAAGGGGATTCCAGGGAATCCGGCACCGGTTCCCATATCGAGGAATCGCTCCGGTTCGATAGGAAGATCTCGCGCAAGGGTCAGGGAATCAACAATATGAAGAATCAGAGCCTCATGGATATCCTTGATACGCGTGAGATTCATATACTCATTAACCTGTTGCACATACAGAAGATGCTCAACACACAGTCGGGCCTTATCAAGCTCGATGTCGATATCCAAAGAATCGCAAAGCGAGCATACTTCCTCAGCAAGCGCAATAATCTCAGAATCAGACATATCAAGATCACGAAGTGTGATTACACGTGAAGTTGATCCAGTAACCATAAACAACCATTCCTTCCTGACTCTAATCCACGCCTCGTGGATTAGAGTCACAAAAAAGGGGCACCAAACGATGCCCCAAAAAAGTAAATACTAATTACATGTCGATGCTCTAGCGTACAGAGACAACAACACGACGCTCAGGATCAACACCCTCAGAATGAGTCTCCACGCGGTCATCCTCACGAAGGGCAATATGAACGAGACGGCGCTCATACGCGGACATGGGAGGAAGGGAAATGGAACGACCCTGAGAAACAGCTCGGGAAGCCGCAGACTCAGCCATGGAAACAACCTTGTCATGTCGACGGCTCTTATAGCCCTCAACATCCACGACTACAGGATAACGGAAGCCAAGCTTGCGGCTCACGAGCAGAGAAACCATGGACTGAAGAGCATCGAGCGTACGACCGTGACGACCGATCAGGACAGCAAGGTCAGGCGCGGTCACATCGAGAATGAGTTCGCCCTCATCGCCCTCGTACTCATCGATAGGAGAGTCGGCAGCGTCGAAGTGGGACAGAATCGAGCGAACAACCGAAATAGCAACGTCAGCAATCGTATCAAGATCGGCGTCGGTCAACTCCTCACCAGCCTTATAGCGGAACGCAATCTCAGGGTAGTCACCAGCGATCTCCGCAGCGGCATTACCCTCAGCCTGGACCTCAGTCTCTTCTACCAGTTCATCAGCCATGATGTTCTCCATAGTTAGGTACCTAATATTCTAGGATTCCACAGTGTTGGTGGCCACCAGGCGCACCGAACGACTAACGGCTCTTGTGCGGACGCGGCTTATGGGTACGACGCACGACATCAACCTCGAGCGGCGCGTTCGCCAGACGAGCCTCCTCCTCGGCCTTTGCCTTGTCGATGACACGCTGGGTCACAAAGATCTGCTGGATGACCTGCCAAGCGGAGGAAACGTCGTAGTACAGCAGAACGCCGGCGGGAAGGCCCCAGCCCATAAACAGCATCATGAGCGTCATGATGCCGGACATCATCTTCATGCTCGAAGCCTGGGCACCCGTCTGGTTACGGGACATATACCACTGCGGGATAAAGGTGAGCACGGCAAACAGCAGCAGGACAACGATGTACGGCAGAGCCTCCACAAAGCCACCCTTGAAGGCCTGAGCCGGGGACAAAACGAGGTCGGGCAGGATGTTGAAGAACGAGAAGCCAACCTTGGAAGCCTCGGGGAAGTAATGACCCAGGTCGCGCAGGAGCGTAAACAGGGCGATCAGGATGGGCATCTGAATGAGCAGGGGCAGGCAACCGGCGAGCGGATTGAACTTGTTCTCGGAATAGAACTTCTGCATCTCCTCGGCCTGACGCTGCGGATCGTTGGCGTAACGCTCCTGGATCTGCAGCATCTTGGGCTGCAGAACCTGCATGCGAGCCGTCGACTTGGTCGACTTGAGCATGAGCGGGGTTAGGAGCAGACGGATGATGACCACCAACACGATGATCGACAGGCCCCAGTCGCTCGCAAAACTCTGGATGAGCTTAAGTACTTGGAAGAGAATCTGAACAATCCAGTCCCACATATGGTTTCCTCCGAAAAAGTCGTGCCTTACGGCACGGGATCATAGCCGCCGACATGAAAAGGGTTGCAGCGCAGGATGCGACAGGCACCCAGCCAGCAGCCCTTGACAACGCCGTATTTTGTAATTGCCTCAACAGCATACTGTGAACAGGTGGGGATGTATATACATGCATCCGGCAAAAGGGGCGAAACGGTGCGTTGATAGCCGCGAATGGCGGCGAGCACGAGCCTCTTAATCATTGATGCCGGCCCTCTTGCACAAGGTTTTGAGGGCAACGGCCATGTCCTCGGGCGAAGAGACGCGAGTTCGCGGCGTTGCGAACAAGATGATCTCTTTTCCGGGAACAGGGAGCTGGCAGGCACGGGCGGCCTCGCGCAAGACACGCTTGGAGCGGTTGCGCACGACAGCATTTCCCAGCCGTTTGGCAGCAGCGAAGGCGACCCGACCGGGATCGCCTTCGCTGCTGGAATCACATATAACCATTCGTATCAGAGGATGGTTCAAACGCTTCCCCTGAGTGAACACCCGCTCGAAGTCCTTATGGGACTTGATGGTCTTCATGCGAGCCAAACGTTATTTGTCGCTCACGGTCAGACGCTTGCGGCCCTTGGCGCGACGGCGTGCGAGAACGGCACGACCTGCCTTGGTGGCCATGCGGGAACGGAAGCCGTGGGTCTTGGCACGCTTGCGCTTGTTCGGCTGATAGGTACGCTTCATGGTTAACATCCTCCTGGTGCATTTCGTCTGCTGAATGAATAGACGCGTGAGCTTAGAGATTGTAGGGAATATCGTGCGCAAATGTCAATCATACGCGTGAGATAAGCCATAACTCACCACAGGTTATGCGCACCTTTGAGATTCATGAAAAAACATCAACGCAACTTTTCACGATATTTCACGCACTTTTCCACAGGCAGTGTTGAAAGTGTTAACAACTTTTCAGTACTTTTCTTCACTTTTCAACAATTTAGGAAAACTTGTTGAAAGTTTCGAAAACCTGGAAATGGGACTACTATCGATACCGCACGCATTTGAAACGAAGCCTCGCGCTCAGGACCGGAGAACGACATGTCAGTTGATTTCTATCCCTTTGTTGACTCCGGCGACCCAACGCCCGATAACCGCCACATCAACGGCCGCGGTAAGGAGCCGTTGCGGGAAGAAGAGGGGAAAGACACGCAAGCCAGCCCAGCCGAACCCTCGCCCCTCCCCACCTACACCACCCGCATCTCGGTCTACGACGACATGCTCTCGACGCCGCGCGTGGTGGTAGTCGAGCAGCATGAGGTGCGGGCATACCTGGAGGACGTCACCAACACGGTCTACCGCATCATGAAGGAGCAGGGCGGGCGCCTCTCGCTCATGGTTATCCGCGAGCTGGTGGAGAATTTCATCCACGCACGGTTCGTGGAGCCGGTCATCTCCGTGCTCGACGGGGGTGACACCATCCGCTTTGCCGACCAGGGACCCGGCATCGTGGACAAGGAGCGGGCGTTCGAATTCGGCGTGACCAGCGCGGACCGCGATCAGAAGAGATACATACGCGGCACCGGTTCGGGCCTTCCGATGGTGCAGGAATACCTGGAAAACGCCGGCGGCGCCATTTCGATCGAGGACAACTTGGGTGCGGGCACCGTGGTAACCGTCTCCGTGGACCCCGATCGCGTGGCCGAGATAAACGGAACGGCCGCACGCGGTGCAGCGGTTCGGCCCGAACAGGAATGGGCGCACCAAAACAGCCCCTACGGGTTGCCATCGATGGGGTATCGTCAGCAACCTGGTGTAGGACAACCGGGGACCATGGGGGTCACACCCGGAAACGGGGGGCCGGCGCAGCAGAACCCGGGGCAATACGCCTATCCCCAGCAGGGAATGGCCGGAGGAATGCCCTTCCCCCAGCAAAACCCCTATGCGGCACCCATGGGCTATCCGGGGCCGGGGATGATACCGGGGACGCCAGCGGGATACCCCGCCCAAAACCCTTATCAACAGTATGGTGGACAGTTTTCCACAATTCCACAATACGCAGGACAGCAGGCGGGTTATTATGGTCAGCAGCCCGGAATGCCGCCCATGGCATCCCCCGCTGGCCCCGACGTATCGGAGCGTGGCATGCTCGCGCTGCAATATCTGGCAGAGCACAACACCTGCGGACCCACGGACCTGGCAAGCGCCTTCGGCGAGTCGGTCCCCACGTGGTCGCGCGAGCTCGCCGGACTCACCACCTCGGGGCTCATCCGCAAGCACGGCCAAAAACGCGTCCTCACCGATGCGGGCATGGCCTGGCTCCAGCAACAACAGCAGCAACAGATGTAGCCCGCCATGCGGACGAACATCCGTTATACCAGGTAGACAATACACCGCAGAACCAAGGCAGGGGCAAGAGCAATGAACGAAGAGGCACGCTATCTACTCGATGACATGATCGCGTTCTGCCAGCGCGACGGCATGGAGGAGCGCCTCATCAGCATGCTCGAACAATGCCAGCCGGAAGACCTGGACGAGGAGTCGTTCACCCTGCAGGCTCCAAGCCGCTTCGCCATCTCCTATCTCGAAAAGCAGCGCCTCACCCTGGAGAGCTACATCGAGGAGATCACGTTCGCACCCCTGCAGCTCAAGTTGACGGTTCCGGCCGGCCGGCCCGTCAGGCCGGCAGCCGCCGCCGCGCAGCATGGCGGGGCCGGGCAAAGCGCAGCCGCCACCCCGTGCGCCGCGCAGATGCAGACCGACACAACGGCGACGCCCTCGCCCGCGGTACCTCATGCCGCGGTGGGCGAGGAGACGGCCGGCGTTGCCGCTCCGGCCATGCCCACAACGAACGCGCAGCCCCAGGAAGCTCCCGAGGGCCGGGCGATCAATGTCAAAAACACCGTGTCCAAAGACGATTTCCGTCGCCTTATGGCCGAGATGCGCGGGGACAATCCGCCGCAGGCCTCCGCGCCGGCCGCCGTCACGCACGGCGGCACCGCGATGGCGACGGCGGCAACCCGAGCGCCCGCACAACAAGACGAGGAATTCCCCTCGTCGGACGTCAACTCAAAGTTCACGTTCGAAAATTTCGTCTTCGGCGACGAGAACAAGCACGCATACCAAAGCGCCCTGCGCTTCGCCGCCTTCGCGGATGAGCCCGGACAGTGCACGTCGCTGTTCATCTACGGTAACTCCGGCCTGGGCAAGACCCACCTGCTGTTCGCCATCAAAAACCACCTGGCCCAGGAAAAGCCCTACATACGGGTGAAGTACGCCAGCTCGCAGATCTACATCGACGACTACATGCGTGAGCTTGGCATGCAAAAGGGGCCGGGCGAGGCGATCATGGGCGAGTACCGCAACGCCGATGTCCTGATCATCGACGACATCCAGAACATCATCGGCCGCCAGGCCTCCATCGAATTCTTCTTCCAGCTGGTGGACGAGTTCATCCGCAACGGCAAGAAGATCGTCATCGCATCCGACCGCGCACCCAAAAAGCTCGGCCTGGACGAGCGCCTCACCAGCCGATTCAACTCGGGCATGCTCTGCTTGGTCTCGGACCCCGGCTTTGAGATGAAGTACACGATCCTCAAGCGCTATTACGAGAACATCATCATGGGCTCGGGCGACCTGGCGCACATGAACGTCGACACCTCCCTGCTGTCCGCGCTGCAGGTACACGAGGGGCACCTTACCGACGACCAGCTGCGGCACATGGCCGAGATCTCGGGCACGAACATCCGCGAGCTGGAGAGCTTTTGCGAGCGGTGTGCGGGCGTGTCGAGCGAGCGCGAGGCGGAGGGGCGCGAGCTGACGGGCGAGGACATCGACCGAATCGCAGACGAGTACTTCGATACAGCGCACAAGATCATCCACATCGACACCGTCCAGTCGGTGGTGGAAGAATACTACCACGTCACCCATGAGGAACTCATCGGCCCGCGCAGGACGGCCAACATCGCCTTTGCGCGCCACGTGGCGGTCTACCTCGCAAACAACCTGTGCGAAATGACCACCCCCGCCATCGGTGCGGAGTTCGGCGGACGCGACCACTCGACCGTTCTGAACAGCCTCAAGGTGGTTGAGAACAAGATGAAGGAGGACCGCCGCATCTGCGAGGACCTCCAGCAACTCAAGAACAAGATCATCCTCAAATCGTAGGGACGGGCACGGCGGTCGAGCAGGGCAAACGATGACCGGCCCATGGGGTGGTAGGGTCGCATGCGGGAAGGACGGGCTCGGAGGCGCCCATAGGGCGGCCGTGAGCGAACAGGCGCTTCACGTGAAACATGGACCGCTCGCGCCCGAGATGACCGCCCCATCGAAAACAGACCCGAAATCCTCTGGGAAAACCTGAGGAAAACGACAGGGAAAGATGCGCGAAACCTCGTGCAAGCGGTGGAAGGGAAAACGTTGGAAAACTCGATGTGGATAAATCCAATGTTATCAACAATCCCATGAGGACAACTTTTAATGGGTATATCTGCGAGAATGTGAGTAGTCCACATCATCCACGTGCTTATTACTATTGTTATAAGTATTTATATATAGAAAGGAAATAATATGAGGTTCACCGTGAGCCAGTCGGCTCTCTCCGATGCCCTGGCAGTAGTCATGAAGGGCATTGCGTCCGCATCCACGCTTCCCATCCTGTCGGGCGTACTGATCAAGGCTGCCGATGGCGTCCTGGAGTTCCAAACGTCCAACTACACGATCTCGATCCGCCACCGCATCGCCGGCCGCGTCGATGAGGACGGGCAGATGGTCGTTCCCTGCAAGATGCTCTCCAACATCTGCAAGACGCTGCCCGATGCCCCGGTGAGCTTCGAGTTGACCGAGCGCCAGGTGACCATGACGTGCGAAAAACGCTCGTTCCGCCTGAACACCCTCGATGCGGGCGACTTCCCCGAGTTCCCGGCGTTCGCCCTGGAGCGCTCCGTGGAGCTCCCCGCCAACATCCTTACCGATATGGTCAACCGCGTGTGGCGCGTAACCTCCACGGACAAGAACCGCCCGGTGCTCAACGGCGTGTATATGACGGTGGAGAACAACACGATCCGCCTCGTGGCAACCGACTCCTACCGCCTTGCGGTGTGCGACACCCAGGTTGAGACGAGCTCGCTGGAGGGGAGCTTCGAGCTGAACGTCCCGGCCGAGGCTTTCAACGATGCCCTGTCGATTACCGGCGGCGAGGGCACCATCCTGGTGGGCTCGACCGACACGCAGGTGGTCTTCGTCTCGGGCAACACGACCTACGTGTCCCGCCGCATCGAGGGCGTCTACCCCAACTACAAGGCGTTGCTGCCCGCCAGCTGCGCCACAACCGTCCAGCTGAGCGTCGACGAGCTCACCGCCGCCCTTAAGTCGGTGGCCGCCATCGCGCAGAACAACTCCGCAGTCAAATTCGAGATCGACGCCGATATCAACACCATGACGCTTTCGGCCATCTCCAACGATCAGGAGACCGCCACGATCCCCGTCCCCGTTGAGGTCGAGGGCGCATCGGGCACCATCGCGTTCAACTACCACTACATCCTGGGCTGTCTGAATGTCCTGCGCGGCGAGCGGGACGTGACGCTCGAGCTGCAGTCCTACACCCAGGCCGGCGTGTTCAAGTCCTACGACAAGATCAACTACCTGTACCTGGTCATGCCCGTCCGCATCTAGGCGAGTCGGGTAGAGGACGAGGGGCTGCTTCGTGGGCATTACGGCAACACAACTGACGGTCCGGCGGTACCGGAGCTTCGAGTCGTACCGGCTCGAGCTCGATCCGCGCGTGACGGTGCTGGTGGGGCGCAACGCCGCCGGCAAGACCAACCTTGTCGAGGCCCTGCAGCTGCTCACCGCCGCGCAGTCGTTCCGCCGCCCGTCCGCCGCGGACCTCATGAAGGACGGCTGCGGTCCCACGTCCATGGAGCTCACCCTGGAGGGCGACGGACGCAGACTCGATATGGCCTGCGAGGTTGTCGAGGGCAAGCGCTCGTTCAGGCGAAACGGCAAGAAGACGCGCGCCGCGGGTATCCGCGGGCAGCTGCCGAGCGTGCTGTTCTGCCCCGACCATCTCGACATGATCAAGCGCTCGGCCTCGGTGCGCCGTGCGGCCCTGGACGACTTCGGCGTGCAGCTCAATGCCAACTACGCCAAGCTCGTCCAGGCCTACGAGCGCACGGTCGAGCAGCGCAACAACCTGCTCAAGGACCCCTATGCCGACCAGACCATGCTGGCGGTGTGGGACGATGCCCTGGTTGCCAACGGCGCGGCGCTCATGGATCGGCGTCTGGCGCTGCTCGACCGGGTCCGCGAGCGGTTCGTAACGGTGTACGGCGCCATCGCCCCGGGCGAGCGCGCCGACATATCGTATGAGGCCACGATCGGGCCGGTGGCTGCCGTCGCCCGCGCGGACATCGCAACCCGCTTCGCCGCCGCACTCGAGCAGGTCCGCGACGACGAGCGCCGGCGCGGCATCACGCTCGCGGGACCCCATCGCGACGAGATCCTGTTCACCATAGACGGGCGCCCCGCGCGCGACTTCGGCTCCCAGGGCCAGCAGCGCTCGCTGGTGCTTGCCTGGAAGATCGCCGAGGTCCAGGTGACTCGCGACATCCTGGGTCGCTACCCGCTGCTACTGCTCGACGATGTTATGAGCGAGCTCGATGAACGCCGGCGCGACGCCGTGGTGAAGTTCGTGGCAGATGACGTGCAGACGGTCATCACGACCGCCAATCTGGGGTATTTTTCCGGCGAGATTTTGGATCGCGCGAAGGTGGTGCATGTGGATGGCGAGGAATAGCGGCCCCTACGGCTCCTACGGCGGACGCAGCCGCCGCAATGGCTCGCGGCGTACGGGTGAGACGTTCAGCCTCTCCCAGTTTGCGGCCAGCCAGCGCGCACGCATCTACGACGGCGCCACGCCCGAGCGCCGCCAGCAGTTCGAGGCGGCCGAGCGTCGTGCGCAGATCATGCACGCCTGGAACGAGGTGTGCGCCAACACCCGCGAGGGCAAACACGTGACGGGCCTGTACTACGTTCCCGAGGCCGATGAGCTGGTGGTATACACCGACGGCTCCACCTGGACGCAGGAGCTCACCATGATGCGCGAGATCATCCGCGCTCGCATGGAGTTCAAGGGCGGCCGCGTGGGCAAGTTAACCTTCAAGACCTCCCGCGACGGCTATGCGCGCGGCGGCGTGCAGCGCGGCTCCCAGCCGAACAAGCCCGTCCCTGTCACCAAAAAGCCCCTTCCGGCCCTGCCGGAGGCCGAGCGCGCCGCCATCGCCGAGCAAACTTCCGCCATCGCCGACCCAAAACTACGGCAGGCGCTCAAAAACGCGATGGAAGCCTCGGCCGCGTGGCGGAAGTCGAAAAATTGTTAGATGGGGGCTAGAAAGCCGTCTGATTGCGTTCTAGGGCTATTTGGGCCAATCGCGTGGTGCTATTCTTGTCGGGTTTCGACCTTGTTGAGGCATCTGGGCTAAAATTATGAAAATTGCCCAAATATTCTCAGCAAAGGGGAACCGCGTGGCGAATGAAAACGAATACGGCGGAAGCGAGATCAAGGTCCTTGAGGGCCTTGAGGCCGTTCGCGTCCGTCCCGGCATGTATATCGGCTCCACGTCGGAGACCGGCCTGCACCACCTGGTATGGGAGATCGTGGACAACTCGGTTGACGAGGCCATGGCCGGCTTTTGCACCCAGATCGAGGTCACGGTGCACCCGGATAACTCCATCACCGTGGTGGACAACGGCCGCGGCATCCCGGTCGACATGCACCCCACCAAGAAGATCCCCACGCTCGAGGTCGTTATGACGATCCTCCACGCCGGCGGCAAGTTCGACAACAACGCCTACAAGGTGTCGGGCGGCCTGCACGGCGTGGGTATCTCGGTTGTGAACGCCCTGTCCAAAAAGGTCCTGGTGCAGGTCAAGCGCGATGGCGGCATCTTCGAGATGGAGTTCTCCCGCGGCCACACCGTGCGCAAGATGGAGCGCGTGGGCGATTCCACCACTACCGGCACCACCGTTACCTTCTGGCCGGATGACGAGATCTTCGAGACGACCGTCTACAACTACGAAACCCTGCACAACCGCCTGCAGGAGACGGCCTTCCTCAACAAGAACCTCAAGATCATCCTCACTGACGAACGCGAGGCCACGCCGCAGGTGGACGAGTTCTGCTATGCCGGCGGCATCATCGACTTCGTCAAGTTCCTCAACGAGGGCAAGACCGTGCCCGAGGGCCTCAAGGAGCCCATCTACATCGCCGGCGCCTCCGAGGAGGGCGAGCCGGTGGACCGAGTGGGCGAGGTCGAGGTGGCCATCCAATGGAACACCTCGTACTCCGAGACCGTCATGAGCTTTGCCAACGATATCCACACCATCGAGGGCGGCATGCACATGGAGGGCTTCCGCACGGCCCTCACCAGCGTGATCAACGAGTACGCGCGCAAGAACGGCATCCTCAAGGAAAAGGACGGCAAGCTCACGGGCGACGATATCCGCGAGGGGCTTACCGCCGTGGTGTCCGTCAAGCTGGCCGACCCGCAGTTTGAGGGTCAGACCAAGGCCAAGCTCGGCAGCTCCTTCATGCGTTCCCTCACCCGCAAGGTGGTGACCGAGGGCCTTACCGACTATCTGGAGGAGCATCCCAAGCAGGCGCGCGAGATCATCAAGAAGGCCCAGCAGGCCAGCAAGGCGCGCAACGCCGCTCGTAAGGCGCGTGAGGCGACCCGCCGCAAGAGCCTGCTCGAGACGGCGAGCCTGCCCGGCAAGCTGGCGGACTGCTCGGTGCGCGACCCCGAGATGACCGAGCTCTTCATCGTAGAGGGCGACTCGGCAGGCGGTTCGGCAAAGGACGGCCGTCGCCGAGACATCCAGGCGATCTTGCCCCTGCGCGGCAAGATCTTGAACGTGGAGCGCGTGGGCGATCACCGCGCCTTCTCCTCCGAGACGATCCAGTCGCTCATCACCGCCATCGGCTGCGGCGTGACCACCGGCAACGGCGACGGCGGCGACTTCGACCTGTCCAAGGCCCGCTACCACAAGATCATCATCATGACCGATGCAGACGTTGACGGCGCGCACATCCGTATCCTGCTGCTCACGTTCTTCTACAAGTACATGCGCCCGCTCATCGACGCCGGTTACGTGTACGTTGCCTGTCCGCCCATCTTCGGCATCAAGGTACGCAACAAGATCCACTACGTGTACCCCAACGGCCGCCAGTCGGAGGACGAGATCCTCAAGGACTCCATTCGCTCACTGGGCCTCAACCCCGACGAGGCCGATGAGGCCGAGGGCGGCGCGCACTCCCAGGAGGGCGTGAAGAAGGCCGGCAAGAAGCGCAGGGGCTACACCGTCCAGCGTTACAAGGGCCTGGGCGAGATGGACCCCAAGCAGCTGGCCTCCACCACCATGGACCCCAAGACCCGCATCCTGCAGCGCGTGACCATCGAGGACGCCGTCACGGCCGATCGCGCGGTCCGCGAGCTTATGGGCTCCGAGGTCGGGTATCGCCGCGAGTACATCGAGAAGCATGCACACGATGCTCGATTCCTGGACGCTTAGCCGCGCCTTCCCAGGTACCGCACCTTGGGGCTTAATCGTCGGGCGCCGCGCATAAGGCGTGCGCCCTCCTCTTTCACCCCAATCTGCGGCACCTGGAAAACCGCTGAGACCTGCGATGGTCACCTGTCTTAACGACCACGAGTAAGGAGAACACGTGGCTGACGATATGAACAACGAGCGCGAGGCCGGCGCGTCCGAGGGCATGCCCGAGGACCTGAAGCGCCTGCTGGCCCGCGCCAACGAGGACGACGGCGCGCCGGTGTACGACCCGGACGCCGACTCCGACGACGAAGACGATGACGACGAGGAGCTCGAGGAGAGCTTTGGCGCCAACGACCGCGGCGAGGCCGCCGGCACGGACGTGAACGGCGGCTCGCTGCAGATCAGCGAGTTCGGTCGCGAGATGAAGCAGTCCTTCATCGAGTACTCCATGTCGGTCATCACCGCCCGCGCACTGCCCGACGTGCGCGACGGCCTCAAGCCCGTGCACCGCCGCATCCTGTACGCCATGAACGAGAGCGGCATCTTCCCCAACCGCCCGCACAAGAAGTCCGCATGGACGGTCGGCGAAGTTATCGGCAAGTATCACCCGCATGGCGACTCCGCCGTGTACGACACCATGGTCCGCATGGCCCAATGGTTCTCCATGCGCGTGCCCCTGGTCGATGGCCATGGCAACTTCGGCAACATCGACGGCGACGGCGCCGCGGCCATGCGTTACACCGAGTCCCGCCTAGCCAAGCCCGCCATGGAGCTTCTGCGCGACCTGCAGAAGGACACCGTGGACTGGCAGCCCAACTACGACGAGTCGCTGGCCGAGCCGGTTGCGCTACCCGCCCGTTTCCCTAACCTGCTGGTCAACGGTTCCCAGGGCATCGCCGTGGGTATGGCTACCAATATCGCCCCGCACAACCTGGGCGAGGCGGTCGAGGCCACGTGCTACCTGATCGACAACCCCGATGCCACGGTCGACGAGCTCATGCAGATCATGCCCGGCCCGGACTTCCCCACCGGCGCGCTCATCATGGGCACCGACGGCATCCGCCAGTCCTACGAGACCGGCCGCGGTTCCATCACCGTGCGCGCCAAGGCCCATGTGGAGTCCACCAAGACCGGCCGCAACCGCCTGGTGTTCACCGAGATACCCTACATGGTCAACAAGGGCACCCTGCAGGAGAAGATCGCCTCGCTGGTGAATGAGAAGCGCATCGAGGGCATCTCGGACATGCGCGACGAGTCCAACCAGAAGGGCCTGCGCCTGGTGATCGAGCTCAAGAAGGGCGTGATCCCGCAGGTGGTCCTCAACAACCTGTACAAGTACACCTCGCTGCAAACCACCTTCGGTGCCAACAACCTGGCGCTCGTCAACGGCGTGCCCAAGTGCCTGGGCCTGCGCGAGATGCTGCAGCACTACATCGACCACCAGGTCGACGTAGTCACCCGCCGCACCCGCTTCGACCTCAAGAAGGCCCAGGCCCGCGCGCACATCCTCGAGGGCTACCTCATGGCCCTCGATCACATCGACGAGGTCATCTCCATCATCCGCTCCTCGCAGACCGACGCCGAGGCCAGCTCCCGCCTGATCGAGCGCTTCGGGTTCTCGCCGGAGCAGACCACGGCCATCCTCGAGATGAAGCTCCGCCGCCTCACCGGCCTTTCCCGCGACCAGATCGAGGAGGAGCTCGCCGGCCTGCGTCGCGCTATCGAGTACTACGAGGACCTGCTGGCGCACGAGGAGAAGATCCTGGGTGTGATCAAGGAGGAGATGCGCGAGATCGCCAAGAAGTTCGGCGACAAGCGCCGCACCCAGATCACCGGTGCCGAGAAGAGCTTCAACGTGGAGGACCTCATCGCCGATGAGGAGATGGTCGTCACCATCACCCATACCGGCTACGTGAAGCGCATCCCCGCGGCCGCCTACCGCGCGCAGAACCGCGGCGGCAAGGGCGTAACGGGCGCAAGCCTCAAGGAAGACGATGTTATCGACGAGATGTTCATCGCCTCCACCCATGAGTACGTGCTGTTCTTCTCCAACCGCGGCAAGGTGTACCGCCTTAAGGTGCATGAGTTGCCCGAAGGCACCCGCCAAGCCCGCGGCACGGCCATCGTCAACCTGCTGCCCTTCGAGGAGGGCGAGAAGATCGCCAGCGTGATCTCCTGCCGCGAGTTCCCCGAGGACGAGTACCTGCTGTTTGCCACCGCTTCCGGCATGGTGAAGAAGACCGTGATGAGCGCGTACGCGCGCGGTCGCCGCGACGGCCTGATCGCCATCAACCTGCGTGAGGGCGACCGCCTGCTCAACGTGTGCCGCGTGAAGCCCGGATATAAGGTGATCATGGCGACCACCGCCGGCAAGGCCATCGTGTTCCCCGAGGACCAGATCCGCGCCACAGGCCGCGACACGAGCGGCGTGCGCGGCATCACCATGAAGGGCGATGCCGAGGTGCTGGGCATGGAGATCTCCAACGGCCAGGGCGACCTTGTGGTGGTGACCGAGCGCGGTTACGGTAAACGCACGCCGGTGGCCGAGTATCCCGAGCAGAACCGCGGCGGCCAGGGCGTCTACACCATTCAGATGACCGAGCGCAAGGGCAACCTCGCGGCCATGAAGGTGGTGGGCCCGCAGCATGAGCTGTTCATCATCACCGAAGGGGCCACGGTCATCCGCGTGAAGACCGAGGATATCTCCTGCACCGGTCGCTCGACCCAGGGTGTGAAGATGATGAGCGTGGACGAGGGCGACCGCGTGTGCGCCATGGCGCGCATGACGAGCGTCAAGAAAAAGGACGAGGACGCGGCTGCGGACGAGGACGAGGGCCAGGAGGGCTCCGGCCAGCCCGCCGCCGAGCGCCAGGACGCGCCGCTCGAGGAGTAACGATTGAGCTGAGGGGACGGGGTTGCAAGCCCGTCCCCTCAGCTATAGGCGGCTGGCGGGTCGTGACCGCCGCGTTCTAACTTTCCTCAACTTTCCTAAAGAGGCTGATTTAAGGTTTTTATCAAGGTTTCATCGACAAATTACCTGCTTATTGGCGTGATAGAAAGTAAGCTCTAACTTTCCTTTGACCAAATTTGGGGATAATTAAGACAAACGAGTCGGAGAACGAACCCGGAGGTGCAGTCATGAGGGAATGGGATGGTGTGACCCCCATCGGCGGACTATCTGTCGAGCAGATAGATGAGATATGTGCCAGGGTGTCCGAGGCCCTTGAGCCCGATGGTATTGCCATTTTCGGCAGTCGTGCCCGTGACGCGCAGCAGTCGGATTCCGACATCGACCTCATCGTGTTTCGAGATTTCGCGTGTCCGTCCGACCGCATTCGACTGAGCGCTCGGGTTCTCAAATCGTTAAGGGGCTTTGGGTACCCGTTTGATGTCTTGATTGCCTCTCCTGTGAAGGAGACTGAAGCTTTGCGCGACAGGGGTCAGGTCTACAAAGACGCCGATGATGAGGGCGTGATGATCTATGCAGCCTGATGGCGGGGAGAAATATCTTGAGAGGGCAAAAGAGAATGCCCGCATATGACCGTCCTGTGAGTGAGAGAGGCGCGGAGCATGGATATCGACGGCGTGTTGCGCGCGATGAGGCTTGAGGACAAGGCTCGCCTGTTGAGCGGTGTGTCGCATTGGAAGACCGCGCCGTTGCCGGCCCATGGCGTCCCGTCGATATTTCTCTCGGACGGGCCCCACGGCCTGTGCAAACAGGAGGGCAAAGAGGACCATCTGGGCATTGCCGAGAGCGTGCCGTCCACCTGTTTTCCAACCGCCTCCGCCTTGGCATGCTCTTTTGATCCGGAGCTGGCGTACAGGGTGGGTCGCGCTATTGGCGAGGAGGCCGTGGCCCAAGGGGTGCAGGTAGTGCTCGGCCCCGGAGTCAACATCAAGCGCCACCCCCTGTGCGGGCGAAACTTTGAATACTTCAGCGAGGACCCGTGGCTCTCGGGCGAGATGGGGGCCGCCATGGTGCGCGGCATCCAGAGCTGCGGGGTGGCCGCGTGCGTAAAGCACCTTGCGGCTAACAACCAGGAGCACGCGCGCATGGTGTCCGATTCCGTGGTGGATGAGCGCGCGCTACACGAGGTGTACTTGGCACCCTTCGAGCGTGTGGTGCGCGAGGCGCACCCGTGGAGCATCATGACCGCGTATAACCGGCTGAACGGAACGTATTGCTCGCAGGATGAATGGCTGCTGCAGGATATGTTGCGCGATACCTGGGGCTTTGATGGTGCGGCGGTGAGCGACTGGGGCGCTATGGACGACCCGGTCGCCTCGGTGGCTGCGGGACTCGACCTGTGCATGCCCGGCCCGCGCGAGGACATGGTGCAGGATCTTTGCGCGGCGGTCCAGGCGGAAAAGCTGCCGCCGGCCGTCCTCGACGATGCGGCTCGCCGTGTTCTGCAGCTTGTTGATCGCGCGTTGCGCCCCATAGAGGTACCACCGGCGGCGGAACTGTATTCGGCCCACTTGGAACTCGCCCGCCGTGCGGCGGCGGAGTCGGCGGTGCTGCTGGAAAACGATGGCGTGCTGCCTTTGCGCGGCAACGAGCATATCGCGGTGATCGGTGCGTTTGCGCGCGAGCCGCGCTATCAGGGATCCGGCTCCTCGCGCATCAACCCCGTGGCGCTGGATTGCGCGTGGGACGCGTTGTGCCTGGCCGGGATGGATGTTGTGTATGCGGCGGGGTACGACGCGGCAAGCGGCGATGCCGATGAGCTGTTGTTGCAGGAAGCGGAGTTGGCCGCCCGGTCGGCCGACGTTGCACTGGTGTTTGTGGGCCTGCCGGCCCGGTACGAGTCGGAAGGATTCGACCGTAAACTCATGGTGATGCCGCGCGGCCATTGCGGGCTCATCCAGCGCGTGTGCGCCGTCAACCCGCGCACGGTCGTGGTGGTACAGGGCGGCGCCCCCATGGAGATGCCCTGGCGGTTCATGCCCGCGGCCGTGCTGCTCACGTATCTTTCGGGTTGCCAGGGAGGAGCAGCAACGGCCGATGTGCTTCTCGGCCGGGTGAACCCCTCGGGCAGGCTCGCCGAGACCTGGCCGGCGGAGCTGACGGATACCGCGTTGGGAACGAAGTATCCCGATATGGACCGCTGCGTTGAGTATCGCGAGAGCCTGTATGTGGGCTATCGCTACTACGATGCCGCCGGCGTCGAGCCGGCGTATCCGTTTGGTTACGGGCTGTCGTATACCCGGTTTGCGTATCGGGGGCTGTCGGTTGAGCGCCGTGCCAACGGCGTTGCCGTTCGCTTTTCTGTGGAAAACACGGGCGATATGCCCGGAGCCGAGGTGGCGCAGGTGTATGTTGCGCCGCTCGATCCAGCGGTCTTCAGAGAGCCGCAGCGCTTGGCCGCCGCCCGCCGCGTTGATGTACAGCCGGGGGAGGCTGTGGATGTTGAGCTGCTGCTCGGTGAGGATGCCTTTAGATATTGGGATCCCGCGGAGAAAGATTGGCGCGTGGACGAGGGCGAGTACGAGGTCCGCATCGGCTCATCGAGTCGAGATATCCGCCTGGTCTGCCGTGTGGAGCTCGAAGTTGGTGGGGCGTTTCCCGTGAAACATCGCCCTTCTGTCCCGGGCCAGCCGGAGGATTCTCCCCATGAGGAGCTCCTGCAGGCGTATCGGCGACCTGCTCCCGGCTGTTTTACCGACGAGGCGTTCTTGGCGCTATACGGCAAACCGATCCCCCACGATCCCGGGATGGCGCGCTATACCGTGAATTCCACGTTGCGCGACATGACTTCGACCTTGCTCGGTCGCCGCGTTATCGGGCTGTTGGCGTGGCTGCTGGCCGGCCAGGCGGAACTCATGAGCAAAGAGCAAAAAGCCATGATGATCGAGATGGCGGCGGAGATGCCCCTGCGGTCGCTGACATCGAGCGGCGTGCCCATGAAGGCGATCAAAGCCTTTGTGAATATGCTGAACGGACGGTACGTCACCGGGCTGATCGGCACCGTGCATCAGCTCAAGCGATGGTTCGATGCGCAGAGGAAAAGATAGGCGCGAGCCTGTGGCCGGATCTGGGTTCCGTACCCACACGCCCGCCCGTGCCGCCATCGCCTCGGCCGTATGGTCTAGAAGTCGTCGGGCGTGAGGTTTTTAATCAGATCGTCCAGGGAGTCAAGATCTTGCTCGGAGTCCTGCGGTGCGGCGATAGGTCCCGCCGAGCCCGCGCGGTTCATCACGTCGTCCTCGACGTAGATGGGCGCATTGGAGCGGACGGCGAGCGCCAGGGCATCGCTGGGCCGCGCATCGATCTTGATCTCGGCGGGAGTTGTCACGCCGGCGCCCCGCACGGCTCCGCCCGGCTCACACGTGGAATCCTGGCCCTCGCAGGCCGGGCCCGCCACGTTCTCAGCACTGCTCTCCAGCACTACCGTGGCATAAAACACAGGCGCATCCATGCGGCTGATCTCCACCCGCTCAACGCGCCCGCCGAGCGATTGGACCGTATTGAGCAGCAGGTCGTGCGTGATGGGCCGAGCGGGCGCATCCCCGTCGATGCCCTTGCCGATGGCGGCCGCCTCAAACGCACCGGTCTGGATGGACAGGGCGCGCAGCGGGCTCTCCTCATGCAGGGCGCCTTCGCGCTCGCGCAGGACAACAAGGGAGGGCATCGGGCCGTTGGCCATCATGATGCTCTCGATATCGACGCGGATCATATGGCACCTCCCGGGCGTAGCAAGTAAGCGATATCGGTGAATCGGATAGTAATGGTACCCAAAAAAGCCCCGCACGCCAGTGGGAAGCGTGCGGGGCTCGGTTAACACGGAACCTGCGGAATTGCCGGCGGGGTGCGGGACCGCCCGCCGGCCGCCGCCAGCCTCCCGCGTGGCCTACTGGGCCGGGGCCTCGCTCGGGGCAGCCTGGTCCCACCCGGCCACGACCTGCGCGGTGGGCGTGGTGCGCACGGTCAGGGGCTCGGTCGCCTTGGGCGAGGTGGTCACATCGTAGGAGATCGTTGCGGTATCTCCGCCGTTGAGCAGGTACGAGCCCGTGGTGATTTGGATGCCGTTGTACGGCATGGTGGTGATGGCTTGCGGCGAGAAGTCGGCCACGGTGGTCTGCACGTTGGAGATGGAGCCGCCCGCCGGCGGGATCAGGAACAGGTGCATGAACATGTCGGTGATGTTGCGCTTGTTGGGGTGGTAGCCGGTGATGTAGTCCACCTGTTTGGAGGCCTCGCCGGGGGTGAGGTGGTTTTGCATGGTGGTGGTTACATGGTAGGTGGTGGAGCCGTCGGGGTTCTTGGCGCCCTCGTCCACCACGGTGTTGTCGGAGAAGTACCAGCTGATCTTGGACCAGGTCTCGTCGGAGAAGAACACGCCCAGCTCGGGCTTGGTCTCATCGGTCTTGATCTGGCCGGCAAAGCCCAGGGTTTCCATGGCGGATTCCTCGTCGGGGTTTTGCATCCACACCAGGAACCGGCCCTCCTTGGCGCTGCGCTCGATCACGCCGAGCAGATCGGTCATGCCGATGTTGCCCAGGTTGCTGAGCACGCTGTTGAACGCGCCGGCTGCGGCAGCGGAGAAGAACTTGTCGGTCATGGCGACTGGCATGGTGTTGTAGGCGTCGTGGATGAGCATGCGGGCGGCGTTGTCGCCGTTCACATTGATGCCCGCAGCGTCAAAGCCGCCGGTGAGGCCGAGGAGATACTGCAGAAAGATGGGGTCGATCATAACGACGCCATCGAGTGAGCCGCCCTTCTGCTCGCACCAAAGCATACTGGCAAAGTGCGCCACACGGGGGAAATCGGGGTTGATGTTGGTGTCGGTGATGCGGCCGGCAACGCGGTCGCTGTACAGGGCGACCTCCTCGGGGGTCACGCCGCGTGCCGCAGGGGAGGAGTTCTTGCCGGTGATATCGGCACCGGACTCGAACTCTCCCAGTTCAAGTTTGCCCTGATCGATGGTCATCGTGCCTACAGAGCCGGGCAGGCCGCCGGTGGAGCGCAGCTCGGAGTTGTTCTGCGCCATGAGGAGGTAGTGGCGCGGGCCGTCGCCTCCGAGCATGCCGGGCAGCAGTGGGGCGATTTTGTTGACCTTGGGGATCATATTGGCCGCGGTATCGATGGGGCCGGAGATCTTTGCGGAGAGCTCCTTGAGCTTGCCGATGTGCGGCTCGGGCAGCTCCTTGATGCCCTCGGCGGCGGTGGTTACGGCGGGTTCAACGTTTTTGAAGGTCTTTACGAGCGTGTTGAGCATGTCGATGTTGATGGCGCCGTCCTGCATGAGGTTGGACAGCTGGAAGTTTGCCAAGCCGGAACAGGCGGGGACCAGCCCGTGCTGCACGAGCGTGTCGACATTGGTGATGAGGCCGCGCGCGTAGGAGACGTCATCGCCCAGGACGGGGATAAAGGATGCCACCGTCCATGCGGGGCTGTCGACCGTGTTCTTGATGTCGCCCACCTGGCCGGCAAGGCTACTCGCCGTGGCGTTGAGGGTGTCCCCATCGCCGTTCTTAAGGGCCTCTTTGAGCGTGCCCACCTCGGCCATCATGGATTGGGATTGCCCCATGATGGATTTGGCATCCTTGAGGAGCAGTGCGCCCAGGGTTCCGCCAAAGGCGAGCAGTGCAACCAGGATGACGGCGACGACGATGCCGACCTTTTTGCCGGCGCCGTGCTTGCGGGGTGGCTGGCCATTGGGGATATACGGATCTTGCGCTGCCACGCGCGTTGCGGGGCGATTTGCAGCCTGGGGGTGCGCCGTGTTGCGGGTGGGCTGCTGGCTCGTTTGAGCAGGGTGCGTTTGCGGGCGCACACCCTGGGGCCTCTGATTGCCAGAGGTGCTTTTGCTGCCGGCGCTGCTTGCGGCCATAAAGCTCTCGGTGCTTTGCGTATAGCGGGGAGCTTGGTAGGGGGTGTGATTAACCTGCTGATTTGGTAGGGAACCCGCGAAGTGGTTTCCATGGGGTGATTGCTCGTTAGTTGTCATGAAACCTCCACATAATACGTTGCGTGCCCCCTGTATTTTACCTGCTTGAAGGGGGGGGCATCGCCGAAGATCGCTTGTTGTTCAACATATAGTCCACAGGCTTCACCCTTAAGTAAAGGTTAAAGGTACGTTGTGTCTTATAATAGACATCAAATTGGGATGAGAAATGTCTGTGCGGTCTGTACCGTGCCGACGGCTTCGTGCGCTGTATGCGTGCGAAAGGATTAGGGGGCTATGGTTCAGGAAGAAAAGGCCAAGCAGCAGCCGTGCGAGCGCGGTTCGTTCGTTGCTCCTCCAAAAGACGATACGGTGCCGGCTCCGGTCCCCGGCGGGGTTATGTATCGTGTTGTTAAGCGTTTGTTTGACATCGTGTTCAGCCTGGCGGTTATTGTGGTGCTGGCCATTCCTGTGGCACTTGTGTGCCTTGCTATTGTCATCGATTCCCCGGGCAAGCCGTTCTTTAGGCAGGAGCGCATTGGTAAAGATGGCAAGAAGATCTACATCTGGAAGCTCCGCTCCATGGTGACGGACGCGCACGCGCACCCGGAGAAATATATGACGCCGGAACAGCTGGCGCAGTGGCAGCGCGAACAAAAACTTGATGATGATCCGCGTATTACCAAGGTTGGTAAATTTTTGCGCCGCACGTCGCTTGATGAGCTGCCGCAGTTTATCAACGTGCTGACGGGTGACCTCTCGGTTATTGGCCCACGTCCGGTTACCCTCGAGGAGACCTATGAGTTTGGTAACGCACGAGATGAGTTTTTGTCCATCAAGCCCGGCATTACCGGCTGGTGGCAGGTGACCGAGCGCAATAACGCGACCTGGGAGAACGGAGATCGCCAAATGCTCGAGCTGTTTTACGTTAGACATGCGAGTCTTGCGCTTGATATGCGTATTTTTGTTCGTACGTTCAAGGCGATGGGGAGTGGAAAATAGCCATGGATAAGCCAAGGGGGAAGGCGCGGAGGCCGTTTGTATCCATCGTTATTACATTTTACGATGCGGAGGATACGGTTGACTACTGTCTGTCTTCTGTATTGAATCAATCCTATGAACCTTACGAGGTGATCTGCATCGATGATGGCTCGCGAGATCGCACGCTCGATAAGATAAAGAAGTATGCAGCGAATGGGCGAGTTGAGTTTTTTACGAAGGAAAATGGCGGGCCAGCGGCCGCTAGGAACTTTGGCGCAGAGAAGGCAAGTGGGGAGTATATTTCATTTATAGATGGGGATGATTGCATATCCCCCTATTATCTTGAGGCTCTCGTTAACGCGATGATCGAATTGCCTTGCGATTTTGTTGTCGGAAAGATGAGAGTGATGAATTTTTCCGATATCGGGAATTGTGAATGGCGTAAACCCGCTTCAGGTGAAAACACTCTTATTGATCAAAGGGAATATCTCGAGCGGCTGTTGTACGATGAAATACCGTTGAGCACATGTGCCAGGCTAGCCCCAAGGAAGCTGTATGTGGATAATCCGGCCAAGATTGGAGTGGGGTATGAAGACGTCGACATGGCGGCTCGCTACGTTAGGCATTTAGATGCAATCGGCGTAGTGGACTGTGATGTGTATGGTTATGTGATGCGCGAAGACTCGGTAGTTCATCGGAAAAAAGCGCAATATAAGCAAGTACTCGATTATTTAACAGCAATGGGTGATTTCTCTGGAGATGTCGAGGAGTTCTTTCCCAAGACATCTAGCCAACAGGTTTTTTTCCACGCCCTGCACTATTCGAGAATATATCGCCTGCTTTGCGTGGTTGGTGACGCTGGTCACCTGGTATCTGAGGAGAAACAAAAGATACGGTCTTATTTAAAGCGGAGTAATAACCTGATAAGAAAGGATGCCCGCGTTTCCAGGGGTAATATAATTCGCTTCTGTCTCCTGGCATATGCTCCCATGGTCTATAACTGCTTGTTTACGATGTATGAACGAATTAAAAAGGGAGTTTAAATATCATGGGGAAAGTTGCGACCAATGCCCGTGCGTCCGATGAGGGCATTAGTGTCATTATTGTCAGCTACAACAATCTCTCAGTGCTGATGGATTGCATCTGTTCGATTGAGCAGATGAATGACATAGGCGACTGCCTTGAGGTGATCGTTGTGGAACAATCTGAAGATGATTCGATTTGCTCATTAATTGAGGCTAAATATAAATGGGTTCATGTTATCCGAAGGGAGAATGGGGGATTTGGGGCTGGAAATAATGCCGGTGCAAAAATCGCTACGCATAGCCACCTCCTGTTTTTGAATCCGGATACGATTTTGAGGCAACCGGTGTTTGGATATGCCATCAGCTGCTTCGCGCGGGATTCCAAGCTTGGAATGTTTGGCGTTAGGCTGACGGATGAAAAGGGGTCAAAAAATCACAGTTTTAACTTTAGAAAACGGTACGGTATCACACGATCTCTATTATGGCATGTTTGCGACAAAATTGACTTGTTCTTGCCAAACGTGATGTACACTTCGGGCGCAGATATTTTCATTCGAAAAGATGTCTTCAATCTGGCTGGACAATTCGATGAGAACATTTTCATGTATAACGAAGAGACCGATTTGTCTGATCGGGTTAATCGTCTGGGCTATAAATGCGGCTACTTTTCTTCTAAGGAAATTGTTCACCTCGAGGGGCGTGCGAGCGGGAATACCAATTCGTTTCAACGGCTGCTTGATTCCTTGATATATCTGTGTGAAAAAAACGGTGAGTCTCCCAGAAGGGTGCTAAAAAAAATGAAGCGCGATAGGGTCATAAAGGCGCTTCTTGGATGGTCCGTATCGGTGCAGCGGATAGAAATTGGCGTGCTTGAAGACAGAATCAGTCGCCTTACCCGCTAAGCCGCTATTTGTTGGGGTAAACATGTATCTGTTTTTATTTGTTGTAATGCTGATTGCTCTGGTCGCAGCGCTCAAGTTGGCTGATTTCGATCTGCTCTCCCCAGCTCCCTTAATGATCTTAGGCTTAACGATGTCGGTCATGTTTGCCGGAATCGGTGGGTTGTTTTGGAATGACGTTCCATTGAAATGGAATGCAGTTTATGTTGTTGTCGTTGGGACATCAGCGATTCTAGTGGGCCAGCTGATTGCAAATTGCAAAAATGCATCGCAGATTCCGGGCGAGCTGCCTAAGTTCCAGGATTCGACGTGGAAATACGCGGCGTTGTTCGCATTGGTTCTCATTGCAATCGTCGTTAGGGTCGTGGAAACTTCCAATATAGCCTCTGACATGGGGTTGAGTGATGTGTCATACGCCGAGAAAATGGAGGCTGTTCGCCATGGGCTGGATGCGATCAACTCATCCGAGGGTTTAAAGCTTGGTGTTGGGTTTAGTTTTGTCGAGAGACAGCTGGAAAAGCTGGTGCTTGCAATTGGATATGTATCGTCCGCACTTGTGGGTTATAGTCTCGTCAAGTCGGACCGTCGCTCAATTGCACTTTCGGTGGGAACATTGCTGCTGTGCGGGATTCACGTGCTGGTGTGCGGCGGTCGAGGACAGGTCGTATATTATGTAGTCTCCGCCTTTGCTTCATTTTCATTATTTAAAATAATGAGCGGTGAGCGACCGAAGGTCGTATTAAAAAAACTGGTTATTGTCGGCACCATAACTGGCGCCGTGGGAATTGTTGTTTTTTATCTAAGCTCTTTCCTGATCGGTCGTGCAGCTGGATCAGGCTTGCTTGATTACATTTCATTCTATTTCGGCGGCTCTGTGCCATCGCTGCAGATCATTCTCGACAATCCGGAGTTGATATCCTCTGCAAGTCCCGGTGTAAAGACGTTTTATTATCTATTTGGATTGCCATTTAAGTTTGGTTTGATTGACGAGTATCCATCATATAGTCTTGCTTGGGTCCACCCTGGTGGCAACGGTAGCAATATTTTTACAGGCTTCGCTCGTTCCTATTTCGACTTTGGGACGGTTGGTATGGTTACCCTGACAGCCTTGGCGTGTTTTGCGGTGACGTGTTTTTACGGGCATGTAAAAAACAGCGGTACACTCCCCCTCGTTTCCATATTCTGCTTGATGAGCGGATATTTGTTTGATTTCGCACGCGAGGAGTATGTCTTTAGTCGAATGCTGTCTCTGAATGGACTCGCTAGCATTGTTGTGATTGTTCTCGTGGCACTGTTTATGTCTAGGTCTTTTGAATCACATCATGAGGAAGCGGGGGCCGTGAGTGGCTATTAACTACAGGAACATTGCAAGGAACGCTTCTGTTGCGCTGATTGCGCAGGGGATCACTATGTTGGTGAGCGTAGTGACCACTCTTGTCGTACCAAAAGTACTGGGGATTGAGCAGTACGGGTATTGGCAGCTCTTTCTTTTCTATACCTCCTACGTAGGGTTCTTTCATCTTGGTCTCAACGACGGGGTCTATTTAGTTAATGGCGGAGAGTCGCGAAATAAGATAGATAAATCAGCTATTAAATCCCAATTTCTTATTGGGATATTCTTTCAGCTTGTCGTTGGCACGCTGGCACTTGTCGCCTTGCTGTTGTCCGGATTTGGGTCAGAGCGACAGTATATTTTTATTTGCACGGTAATCTATATGGTCGTGAAGAATGCCGCTCTTTATTTGGGTTATGTTTTTCAGGCGATTAACGAAACGAAGCTATATTCGATATCGTGTATATCTGAGCGATGCGCGTTTGTGATTCCTCTGGCGTTCCTGTTGTTGAAGGGCGTTGCTCATTTTGAGGGCTATGTATTAGTGTTGTTAACCTCGAGCTTGGTTCAGCTGGTGTACTGCTGTTGGAAGGCACGTGATTTTTTGAGGGCCCCCGTTCTGGGGCTTGGTGATTCTTTGGCAAGCTGCGCGACGAGCGTAAGGGCCGGGATCAAATTGATGTTTGCCAACATTGCCAGCATGTTAATTCTCGGTTTTGCTCGTTTCGTTATAGATGGAGTATGGGGAATAGAGGCGTTTGGCAAGCTCTCTCTGGCGCTTTCGCTCGTGAATTTTTTCCTTGCGTTTGTTACCCAGGTGTCAATGGTGTTATTTCCTGAGCTTAGGCGTGTTGATGAGGTTGAGATCAGGGACTTTTACAAAAGGATAAAAGTTGTTTCAAGTCGACTTCTTCCCATATTATACGTGCTGTACTTTCCTCTTTCCGGTTTGATGGGATTATGGCTGCCGGATTATGTAGCGAGTCTGCAGTATTTGGTGTATTTGCTTCCGATTTGCGTATTTGACGCAAATATGAATTTGACATCAGCAACGATTTTCAAGGTTTTGAGACAGGAGGATAAGCTATTTCGGATCAATGTTCTTTCTGCGAGTTTGAGCATTGTGTTCGCCATAGTGGGCGCATATATATTTAAATCGGTTGACATCGTGATTTTTGGTGCGACGATTTCGATTATTTGGCGCAGCGTGTATTCCGATAAGGTCATTTTAAATGAATTCTCGACGGATGACGAATCGCGACTCTCCACAAAGCTGATCCTTTTAACGGGGATGTTCATGTTTTCCTCAAAGTATCTGCCCCATATGCTGGCGATGGCCCTGTCGTTCATCTCATATTGCTTTTTCGTCATTTCGAGTGGAACAAGGACGGGAAGGAGTGGCATTCATTAATTGGCCATCCGATTGCTCCTGGTATTCTCGTCTAAGGTTCCAAGTATAGATTGTGAGGATGTGTGAGACGTAATGACAAGGTTTAGCGTGGTTATTCCGACGCTGAATGCGGAAAACGATATCGACGTATTGCTGTCAAGGTTGGTGGAGCAAACCATTGTGCCTTGTGAAATCCTCGTAATTGATTCGGGGTCAACGGATCGCACATTGGAAATAGTGAAGAATCACCCCTCCGTTCGTGTTCTCGAGATCAGCTCCGCGGACTTCAACCATGGCCTAACGAGAGACCTGGGGCTGCAGAGCGTTGAAGGTGAATATATTTGTTTCCTGACACAAGATGCGATTCCAATTAATAAAGACTATTTTGCTCGGCTCCTGGGTCCTATGATTGAAGATCCCGAGATCGCGCTGGTAAGCGGTAGACAGGTGGCCAAAGCGGAGGCACATTCCTACGAGAGATTGGTCCGGAAGTTTAATTATCCGGAGATTTCTAGCGTTCGTTCCCTATCTGATGTCCCGAGAATTGGTATCAAGACTTTCTTTGCTTCCGATGTGTGCTCCGCCTATAGGCGTGACGCATACAACAAATGCGGTGGTTTTGTTAAGTGTGACACAAACGAAGATATGTTGATGGCGGCTAGATTAATTGCGGGTGGATATAAGGTCGCTTATGAATCAACTGCGACGGTGTTTCATTCGCATAACCTATCTCCACGACAACAGTACGTGCGCAACAGGGCTGTTGGAAAGTTTATGGTCGAGCATGCAGAGGACTTGATGGGAGTCTCGGAAGTGGGGGAAGGGACGAAGCTGGTTCAATTCGTTGCAGCGCGGTTAGTTCGTGAGCGCGACTTCATTGGCCTCTTTGGTTTTTGCGTAGATTGCCTAGCCAGAATCGCGGGCAACAGAATTGGCCGTAAGCAGGGGAATAAGAGAAGGGATTAAAGATGAAGGGCATCATCCTCGCCGGCGGGTCCGGCACCCGCCTGTACCCGCTGACCACTGTCACCAGCAAGCAGCTGCTGCCGGTCTACGACAAGCCGATGATCTACTACCCGCTGTCCGTCCTCATGATGGCCGGCATCCGCGACATCCTGATCATCTCGACGCCCAAGGACCTGCCGAACTTCGAGCGCCTGCTGCGCGACGGGTCGGACTACGGCGTGAACCTGTCCTACGCCGTCCAGCCCAGCCCCGACGGCCTCGCGCAGGCCTTCGTCATCGGCGAGGAGTTCGCCGGAGGCGAGCCCTGCGCGCTCGTCCTCGGCGACAACATCTTCTACGGCAACGGCCTGGGCCGCCACCTCCGCCGCGCGGTGGAGAACGCCGAGACGAAGGGGCTCGCCACCGTGTTCGGCTACCACGTCGACGACCCCGAGCGATTCGGCGTCGTGGAGTTCGACGAGTCCTTCAACGCCGTCTCCATCGAGGAGAAGCCCGAGCGCCCCAAGAGCTCCTACGCCGTCACCGGCCTGTACTTCTACCCCGGCGACGTGTGCGGGCGCGCGAAGCGGGTCGTCCCCTCCGTGCGCGGCGAGCTCGAGATCACCGACCTCAACCGCATGTACCTGGAGGACGGGCTGCTGTCCGTGGTGACCCTCGGGCGCGGCTACGCGTGGCTCGACACCGGCACCATGGAGTCCCTCCACGAGGCGGGCGAGTTCGTCCGCGCCGTGGAGCGCTCCCAGGACATGCCCGTGTCCGTGCTCGAGGAGATCGCCTACGAGAACGGCTGGATCGACCGCGCGACGCTGCTGGAGTGCGCCGAGCGCTACGGCAAGTCCGAGTACGGGAAGCACCTCAAGCGCGTCGCCGCCGGCGAGTTCGTCAACC